>Ga0099364_10011418_pt1 | contig 12144 bp, 7 predicted proteins | sample TergutTh196P3_FD_73070 | JGI IMG/M metagenome (GOLD analysis project Ga0099364, IMG submission 73070) | Microcerotermes parvus P3 segment gut microbial communities from Pointe-Noire, Republic of the Congo - Th196 P3 | ecosystem: Host-associated > Arthropoda: Insects > Digestive system > Gut ...
TCCGTATCTGTTCCAAATCGCCGTAGTTCAATACGGATTCTATTAACAGTTCGTCGGTTACCTTTTCGCCTTTGTCTTCGGGGGTGTACCAGAACATGTGTCCGTTTTCGCGGATGAATGATTTTAATGCTTCTGATCTCATCTGCGGTTAGGGGCGGATTGATAGATGCGTTCGATGATGTCGACTACTTTGAGGCCTTCCATGACGTTGGTGGTAATCGTTTGGGACGGGTCGTCGGACGAAAGGACGTCGATGACGTTGCGGATGACGAAATGGTGGTTTTGAGCGGAGCCTTTGTAGGCGCCGTAGTCGTTGCCGGGATTTGTTGGCGACAGAATCGGCATTTGGTAATCCTTGATATGGCAGTATTCGACCTTGTCCATGTATTGGCCGCCTATTTTGACGCTTCCGTTCTCGGCGATGATCAACAGGCTGCTTTCTAAGTTTTTATCCCATACGGAAGTGGAATAATTCAAGGAGCCGATAGCATCGTGTTCTGTGAAGCGAAAACCGGCGATGCCGGAATCTTCAAAAGCGGTCATCCCGGCGTGGTTGAAATCGGCAAAACGGGCTTTTATGTCGGTGATGTCGCCGAAAAGCCAGTACATCATATCTATAAAGTGTGAAAACTGGGTGAAAAGCGGGCCACCATCCAATTCAGATGTGCCATGCCATCCGGCGGGCAGGTAATAACGGGCGTCGCGGTTCCAGTAACAATGGAGTTGAACGATGAAAATTTTGCCCAGACGGCCGGATGTTATCATTTCCTTGATCCATACCGATGGGGGCGAATAGCGGTTTTGCATGACGCAAAAGATTTGCCGACGGTATTGAAGCCCTGCATAAACGATTTTCTCCGCATCCGAAACCTTCAGCGTCATCGGTTTTTCGATCACGACGTGATAACCGGCTTTCATGGCTTCTAAAGCCATGGCGGCATGTAATCCGTTTGGGGTACATATATTTAACACATCGCAAGGGATGCCGCTACTCAGAAGGTCATCTAAACGGTTGAAGAAAGGGATGTCGTGGAAGGTGTCAAGGCCTAATGTCTCTTTTGACCGTACATCGCAAAGGGCGACTAATTCGGCTCCCGCTTCGCGTGAAATAAGTTCGGCATGGCGACGTCCGATATGACCGCATCCAACAACTGCAAAACGGATTTTTCTCATATTTTGACTATCCTTTGTGTTCTGTGCGAGAAAAAAAACTATAGCCTTCCGTGAACGAGCGATTTATCTAACACCCCTTTGACGTCGAATAAGACTGTGGGTTGACTTTTTATAAAAGAAAAGTCTATCTTTTTAAATTCGTCATGTGCGACAGTCAGGATGATCCCGTCATACGCTTTCAAATCCGGTAATTGTTCTAAAAGCCTGATGCCATATTCTTTACGGACGATATCCGGCAAAGCATGCGGGTCATAAACATCTACGTTTATGTTGTATTCCTGAAGTTCATTGTATACGTCAATGACTTTGGTATTGCGTATATCCGGACAATTTTCCTTGAAGGTAAAACCTAAAATGAGCGTTTTACTATGAGCGATTCTTATCCCGTTCCGAATCATCAGTTTGACTACTTTGGATGCTATAAAACGCCCCATCTCATCGTTCACCGAGCGTCCGGAGAGGATCACTTGCGGATTATATCCCAGACACTGAGACTTGTGCATCAGGTAATACGGGTCGACGCTGATACAGTGGCCGCCAACTAAGCCGGGCGAAAATTTCAGAAAATTCCATTTAGTAGCGGCGGCTTCCAATACTTCGTTTGTGTCGATGTCCATGCGGTCGAAAATGAGGGCTAATTCGTTGACAAAGGAGATATTGACGTCGCGTTGTGCGTTTTCAATGGCTTTGGAAGCTTCGGCAACTTTGATGCTCGACGCTTTGAATGTGCCGGCTTGGATGATGGAATTATAAAGGCGCTCGATCATTTCGGTTGTTTCAGTTGTCGAGCCGGAAATTACTTTTTTGATCGTCGTTAGCGTGTTCTTTTTGTCGCCCGGATTGATACGTTCGGGCGAATAACCGCAGAAAAAGTCTGTATTGAATCGCAGTCCCGATTCTTGTTCTAAGACCGGTACACAATCTTCTTCGGTACATCCCGGATAGACGGTTGATTCATAGATGACGGTATCGCCCTTTTTCAATACCTTCCCTACGGTTGCCGTAGCGCCCAGCAGGGCGGATAAGTCCGGCGTTTTAAATTGGGTGATCGGGGTGGGGACGGTGATGATAAAAACGGTACATGATTGGAGGTCGTCGCTGATATGGGTGAGCTGCAATCCCTGTCCGGAAGAAGCGCTTAATTGCAGGACTTCTTCTAATAGTTCGCTCTCTATTTCTTTGGTTCGATCGATGCCTTTTCTGAGTTCGTTGATACGGTTTTGATTGATATCAAAACCTGTTGTAGGATATTTCTGCCCAAATGCTACTGCAAGCGGCAGGCCTACGTATCCTAATCCGATGACTGCTATTTTCATACGTGATTTTGTTAGTGGTTATATATAGCAAAGCCCCGTCACTCCCATTGGCGGGGCGACAAAAAACGGTGCAAATATAGTGAAAATTGAGATTAATACAAAAAAAACGGGTTTTTTTATTGCCGAAATGAGCGATATTCTATTGCTGCATCCCATAAGGGATGCATCGCTCGGTAGAAACATATCGGTTATCTCTTATGTAACAAACGCTATTTCAGGGAGACGGAGAAATTGACATAAGTTTTGAAAGGGCGTATGCAATACGCCCCTACGGGAAATGGAAAAACGGGCGTATGTAACCATATCTGGGACGCATCCCTAACGGGATGCGGGGATTTGGCATCCCGTTAGGGATGCTATATCGGTAGAAAAATGCCGATTTCCCATTCTTTGCATGCCGTTAGGTATGCAACCATACATGGGTTGCATCTCTAATGGGATGCGGGGATTCAGATTATTCAATCACCAGCATATCGTATATTTCTATTTTGTCTACCGTTAAGTGCGCTATACCGTCGGTATAGGTAAAGTCGCATTTCTTGCCGGATGGCTGGAGTGTTATTTTGGAGGGTTTTTGTTCGCAGCGGATCGTTGCCTGTAACGGACCTACGGGATCAATCGAACGGATGATCCCCGCTCCCTTATGGTCTCCGGATGTATTGACTAAATGGACGGTCAGCTTGCCGTTCAAGCGGCTGATCGAAACGTCTACCCATGGCGAGCCGACGACCTCTACTAATGGATTTGGGAAAAGTAAGCGAACAGCATCATCCACTTGTTTGCGTAATGATTCATCGCCACTGTTTTCATATTGTCCGCCAACTGCAAAAGGCAGAAAACCGATCTTACCGTTGCCTAACGGCTGCGTCATCGGCTCGTCGCCCTGTAAAAGCACGTTTGCCAAAGCTGCAAACTGTCGGGACGTTTCTTTGCCGATAATCAGCAAAGCGCCTCCTTTTTTGGCATATTCAACCAAGTCAATGCTAAAGGCAGGCGATAATTGTTCCCATTCCGGAATTACAATCAGCGGAAAACGGCTCATATCCGGCGCTAATGTCTCTTCGCTCACTAAATCTACGCTGTGCTGACCTTCGAGCAGGCATTGGAGTACGCCTTGCGATTGTCCTTTGTACTGTGGGAACAAACTCCCTGCGCTACGCTGATAGTCGCTTGTCGCTAACAGGAGGGCTACCTGCGGTATTTGTGCAGAATGATGACAATAAGGCTGTCGTTCGCGGGCGAATTTGGCTACCTCAGCCATCTCCGTCAACTCTTCAAACCGTACCGACCCGTCGCGATTTTGCGTATAATAGGCTTGAAAACCGCCTCCTAACGCCAAGATAACCGCTGCTTCACGTTTCAGTTGAATAGCCGGTTTCTGCTCTCTCGGATGCGGATTGTAAGAGAAACTCCAAGCCATCAAATCCCATGGAACGCCCTGCCAAGCTAAATAACGACCAGCATAACGGGCGGAGTTCACGCTATTGTTCGGTGAATAGTCGCCCGACAGGAAATCAAGCGCCACAGAAACAGGTTCCGCCATGTGATGGGTGAACGCCCAATTGCTGCATATTTGAAAATCAGGATATTCAGAACGCACAGCAGCTACATAATGACGCATGTATTTGCGGAAGGCTTCACGATGGAACTGCATCCATTCGTACCAATGCGGCTCGGCAGCCGACTTTGGGACGTTGTCGATCCCTGTGGTCTCCTTAAACATACGTACCGCCCGTTCGCCATAATCGGGGATCGTCCCCCAACAATCGCCATCTATCCATACACCGTCTACACCATAATCACCCGCCAATTCCTTCAGTTGCGGAATAAGCAGTTGGTCTACATAATCGCCGAAAACCGACGTCTTTTCCTTGTCTGGAGCGCCATCGGCTCGTATAGCCGCCCATTCGGGACGCAGTTCAAGGGCGCGGTTGTCCCATACGCCCGAATAGTGCATATAGAGCGCCACGCCCCGCTGTGCAGTCACATCGCGCCATATACGCAACGGATCGCCTACAAATCCGGGCGCCTGATTACCTACTTTCGTCGGGTAACTTGTATACCCCGCATGACCTTTGCAGTCAGTTTGGATATAGTCGGGTTGCACCATGTCAATGATAGCATGGATCATCTCCGGCGTCGTATTTTTCCCGATCTCATGACAGTCGCTCCCCGCATGAAAATCAAAATGAATGCCGAAAAAACTCCGGTCACGACGTAGCCGCTCCGGCTCCCCCCCTTGTTGTAAAGCCCCCGTACAAGCCGTCACAAGCAATAAAATCAATAAATGTGTCTTTTTCATATAAAAAAATTAATTAATTACGAATTAGGAATTAGGAATTACGAATTACGAATTAGGAATTACGAATTACGAATTACGAATTAGGAATTACGAATTACGAATTACGAATTATGGATTATGGATTATGAATTAGGAATCATGAATTACGAATTACGAATTAGTATCGTAGGGGCGTATTGCATACGCCCTTTTCCCGTTTCCCGTTTTCCGTTTTCCGTTTTCCGTTTCCCGTTTTCCCGTTTTCCCGTTTTTTTATTTTACATTTCCATTTCCCGTTTCCCGTAGGGGCGTGATTAATCACGCCCTTACAAATTATTCGTGTAAATTCGTGTAATTCGTGGCTGTCATTCCCTGCATCCCTACGGGATGTTCAACCCATGAAGCAATCAGGTAACCGGTTGATTTTTAAATAACAATAAACAAAATTATATTCGTATGAAACAATTAACCCTTTTATTCATCCTTTTATCCATCGCTTTAGGCGCTGTCGCGCAAAATGTGTTTACCGTAACCAATTTAAGATGCGAACAGGAAGAGAACCCATTAGGCATAGAAACGCTCCAGCCCCGTTTCAGTTGGCAGATACAATCCCAGGAGCGGAATTTTGAACAGTCCGCCTGGCAATTATTAGTAGCCGATTCGGAAGAAAAGCTCGCCAACGGCGACGCCAATATCTGGAACAGCGGAAAAGTGACCTCATCAGCTTCTATCCTCATTCCTTTTGAAGGAAAAAAATTAGCATCCGGCGTCCGCTATTTTTGGAAAGTCAAAATCTGGGATCAGAAGGGTAGGGAATCGCCCTGGAGCGTCATCAACCATTTTCAAATGGGGTTATTGACCGAAAAAGACTGGAAAAATGCGTTATGGATAGCTTTAGAAAAGGACAAAACAGACCAAATCATCACGACGGGACTACATGGCTCAAATCACCCATCGTTGAAAGACAAAAAATTCGGGATGTACCTGATGCCGCAATTCAGAAAAGAATTTACCGTAACGAAGAAAATCAAGTGCGCGACCGCCTATATTTCCGGTCTCGGACATTTTGAGATGTTTGTGAACGGAGAAAAGACCGGCGACCATTTTTTGGACCCGGGATGGACAAAATATGACAAATGCGCTTTGTATGTGTCTTTTGACGTCACAAGTCAATTGGAACAGGGAAAAAACGTCATCGGCGTGATGCTGGGCAACGGCTTTTTTAACACACCGCACGAGCGTTATCTGAAATTAGTCACTTCTTATGGCGCGCCCAAAATGAAAATGAATCTTCATATCCAATATGCAGACGGTAGCGTGCAGCAAATAGTCAGCGACGCCGATTGGAAAGTCTCTGAAAGTCCGGTAACGTTCAGCAGCATCTATGGCGGGGAAGACTATGATGCGACCAAAGAGCAGGCAGGATGGATGACGCCGGGCTTTAATGACCAATCTTGGAGCAAACCTGTTATATCAGATTACAAAACGACCTTGATTTCCCAACGCGCCACGCCTCTGAAAGTACGTGACCGTCTGCCTACCGTGCGCCTCTTATCAACCGAAAAAGGGAAATGGGTGTATGACCTCGGACAAAATTTTTCGGGAATTTTAGAATTGGAAGTGAAGGGCGCTAACAAACAGTCTTTAAAACTGCATCCGGCAGAGTTGTTAAACCCGGATTCGACCTTCAATCAGAGCGCTTCCGGTTTCCCATTTTATTTTACATATACGCTGAAAGGCGAAGGCGTCGAAAAATGGCGTCCACAATTTACTTACTATGGCTTCCGCTACGTACAGATAGAAGGAGCCGTCCCGGTCGGTCAGCCTAACCCCGATAACTTGCCGGAAGTCGTCAGCATCACAGGTCTTCATACCTGTAATTCGGCGGAAGAGACCGGCGCTTTTTACTGTTCTAATGAGATGTTCAACCGGATATATACGTTGATAGACTGGTCTATGCGCAGCAACATGGCGAGCGTGCTGACCGACTGTCCGCACCGGGAGAAACTCGGATGGTTGGAAGTAGCCCATCTGATGCAGTACTCGTTTCAATATCGCTATGATATGGCGCGCTTGTATGGTAAAAAAGTGATGGATATGCGTTCTACGCAGGCGGTAAATGGGCAAATCCCGACGACGGCGCCTGAATTGGTTGAGTTTGGCGGCGGTTTTAAAGATACGCCGGAGTGGGGAAGCGCTTTTATTATCTGCCCTTGGTATGTTTACCAATGGTATGGCGACAAAAGCCTGATAGAGGAGTATTACCCTGATATGAAACGTTATCTGGCGTACTTGACGTCGAAAGCCGAAAACCATATTATAGCGTATGGTTTAGGCGACTGGTTTGATATCGGTCCTAAAAGTCCCGGAGAAGCTCAACTGACCTCGAATGGCGTGACGGCTACCGCTATTTATTATTACAACACGACTATCATGCAGCAGATAGCCGAATTGACAGGCAAACGGGATGATGCGGAGCAATTTAAAAAATTAGCCGCCGACATCAAACAATCTTTTCATGATACGTTCTGGAACTCGGCGACAGGCGTTTATGACCGCAACAGTCAGGCTGCCAGTGCAGTAGCGCTTTATATGGGATTGACAAACGAGCAAAACAGAGAGCAGACTTTTAAAAATCTTATTGCAGATATACGCGGGCGCAACAATGCGCTGACCGCCGGCGACGTAGGCTACCGGTACGTGCTTCGTGCATTGGAAGCTAACGATGCTTCTGACGTTATCTATGATATGAATTGTAAATATGATGTGCCGGGTTACGGCTGGCAATTAGCGCATGGCGCTACATCATTGACAGAATCATGGCAGGCTTATGGCTTTATTTCCAATAACCATTGCATGTTAGGACACCTCATGGAGTGGCTTTTCAGCGGTCTGGGTGGTATTCGTCAGGACGACGCCTCTATCGCTTTCAAAAATATCCAATTCAAACCCGAAATAGTAGGTGACATCAGAGAAGTAAACACGTCTATGCGTTCTCCCTACGGTCTCATTCGCTCCGAATGGAAAGACACCCATGACGCCTTCACAATGCGCATCGAAGTCCCCGCAAACAGCTCCGCCACAGTCTATTTACCCGCAACAGACAGTTCTGCTATAACCGAAGGAGGCGCACCTCTGAACGAGGTAAACGGGATATTAGGCGTCTCCGCTGCCAACAACCGCACAGCGGTAAAAGTAGGCTCCGGCGCTTACCTGTTTCGCGTTGTAAAATGACGAAAATCTTCAAAACAACAACTTTTTATTTCAATTTTTTCTTTTTTCAGGGAAAATTGCTAATTTTGCAGAGAAAATAATTAAAAAAAAAGACTATGTACAGGACAGTTTTTACTCCAACAGAAAGTGACAATATGATACCTTTTAACATACCTCGCGAATGGTATGGAAGAGATATAGAGTTGATCTTATTCCCGATTGACAGTTCTCAAATGCTAATACATGAGACTGAAAGAAAAATCGAAGTCAAAATGGGGGCAATACAATCCAAGTATTCATTCCCAACAAAAACCTTTAAGTTCAATCGTGATGAAGCTAATGATTATGAATAGAACTATTGCACTTGATACGAATATCAGAAGATATGCAGCATGGCTTGGTCGTCGAAAAACGGATGAAAATCGTTAACCCTTTTATATAATTCAATAATGAACAAAAAATATTTTAAAAATGAAAGCAGGATTATTTGGTATAGGTTTAGAGACCTATTGGCCTCAATTTAAGGGGTTATTGCCGCGTTTGGAAGGGTACCAACTTCAAATAAAAACGCGGATAGAGGGGATGGGGGTAACGGTAGTAGATGCGGGGATGGTAGATAACCCTGATAAGGCGCGCCGGACGGCGGATTATCTGAAGCAGGAAAACATAGACGTCGCCTTCCTGTATATATCTACTTACGCGCTGTCGTCTACCGTGTTGCCGATTGCGCAACTGTTGAAAGTCCCCGTGATTATTTTGAATATTCAGCCGGTTGCCGCTATCGACTACGAAAAGCTCAATAACATGAGCGACCGGGGCGACATGACAGGCGAATGGCTGGCGCATTGTCAGGCTTGCTCTGTTCCTGAAATAGCGTGTGTGTTCAATCGCGCCGGACTTCATTACGACATCGTGTCGGGATACCTGACCGATGAGGAAACTTGGCGGGAAATTGAAGCATGGACGGAAGCGGCAAAAGTTGCCTATACGTTGAATCAAAGCCGTTTAGGGGTATTAGGGCATTATTACGGCGGTATGTTGGACGTATACACAGATTTAGCGGAATTGGCGACGACTTTCGGAACGCATATCGAGATGGTTGAAATGTGCGAACTGAACGCCTTTCGTGATGAAACGACCGTTGCAGAAACGGAGCAAAAGATCGGCGAGTTCCATACATCGTTCGATGTGATTCCCGAATGTTAAGAAACCGAAATATCACGCGCCGCCGTCACATCGGTAGCATTAGATAAGTTGGTAGCCGCTCATCGCATTGATGCGCTTGCCTATTATTATGAAGGGCATAGCGGTAATGCGTATGAAAATATCGTGACGTCTATGATTGCCGGTAACACGTTATTGACGGGGAAAGGAGTTCCGGTAGCCGGCGAATGTGAGGTGAAAAATGTGACGGCGATGAAAATCATGGCTGAATTTGGCGCTGGCGGCTCTTTTTCAGAGTTTTATGCGATGGATTTTACGGATGACGTGGTGTTGTTAGGACACGATGGACCGGCGCACTTCAATATGTCGGAGGACAAGGTAAAATTAGTGCCCCTACCGGTTTACCATGGGAAGCCCGGTAAAGGATTATCTATTCAAATGGCTGTCAGACAGGGACCAGTCACGCTCTTATCGGTCGTAGAAGGCAAAGGCGGTTTTTCGCTGCTTGTAGCTGAAGGAGAATCGGTAGCCGGACCGACGATGCAAATAGGTAACACCAACAGTCGCTACAAATTTGCCGTTTCAGCCAAATCTTTCATTGACCAATGGTCGAAAGCCGGTCCGTCCCACCATTGCGCGATAGGCATCGGTCACATCGCCGACAAGATCAAGAAATTAGGCTTTTTACTACATCTTCCGGTACATCAGGTAGCAACTTAAAAAATCAAAAGAAAATGAGAGATATAAGAAAATGGATTGAGGAAATTATTAAGCGTAAGGAGCGTTGTACGATACCTATCATGACGCATCCGGGGATTGAAATCATCGGCAGTACGGTGAAAGAAGCCGTTCAAAACGGAGAGATTCATGCGCGGGCGATCAAGGCGTTGAGTGAGCGCTTCCCGTCTAAAGCGTCTACCGTTATAATGGATTTGACGGTCGAAGCAGAGGCTTTTGGATGTCAGATTGATTTTCCGGATCATGAGATGCCCCGTATCATCGGTCGCCTTGTAGATTCAGAGGGGGTAGCCACGCTGCAAGTCCCCGATTTATCTGCGGGCAGAGTACCGGAGTTTTTAAAGGCATGCCGGATGGCTGCCGATACGATTACGGATAAAGCCGTTTTTGCAGGGGTCATCGGACCTTTTTCGCTGGCAGGAAGGCTTTTTGACATGTCTGAAATCATGGTCGCATGTTATTTGGAACCGGATGCCATCGCTTTGTTATTAGAAAAATGCACGCAGTTTATGACCGCCTATTGCGAAGCGCTCAAAGCAACGGGATGCAACGGCGTCGTGATAGCAGAACCGGCCGCCGGATTGTTGTCGAATGACGATTGTATGCAGTTTTCATCAGCTTATATCAAGCAGGTAATCGACCGGATACAGGATGATTCGTTTATGTGCGTCTTACATAATTGCGGCAATACCGGACATTGTACGGACGCGATGCTTCATACCGGCGCAAAGGCGTTTCATTTCGGAAACGCGATGACCATGACAGACGCCTTGGAGCGTTGTCCCGCCGACGTCTTAGTCATGGGCAACATAGACCCGGTACGGGTATTCAAAATGATGAATCCGCAACAAATCAAAGAACAGGTAACCACATTATTAACCCAGACCGCCGAATATCCAAATTTCGTGCTGTCATCAGGTTGCGACGTCCCCCCCGCCGTCCCGTTTGAAAATATACAAGCGTTCTATGACGCGCTGTCAGATTATAATGCTACGAAATAAATCGGCGCAGATTATCAAAACTTGCAATTTTTGCAAGTTTTGATAATCTATCGTATCTTTGCAGCATGAAAAAAATAATTGAGAGAAGGGAATATATAGATAAACTATTGTCTTACAGGGACAAAGATATTATCAAAGTGGTAACGGGTTTACGGCGTTCGGGAAAGTCCACGCTGTTAGAATTGTTTAGGAATCGTTTGTTGAGCAATGGCGTAATGCCCGACCAAACGCAATTTTATAACTTTGAATTGCCCGAAAACTACCTGAATAAAACATGGGAAACGCTTTATTTTGAAATAAAATCAAAATTGCATGCAGATAAACCCAATTACATTTTTCTCGATGAAGTTCAAAATATTGCCGATTTTGAAAAGATGGTGGACGGACTGTATGCGAGTAAGCATGTAGATGTATATATCACAGGCTCAAATGCCTATTTGTTGTCGAGCGAATTGGCTACTTTGTTGAGTGGCAGGTATATAGAGATTTCCATTTTGCCGTTTTCTTTTGCCGAATACCTGGAAGTACGAGGCATTGACACAAGTCACAAATACTTGAATTATGAGGCTTTGTTTTACGATTATGTGAATGAAACGTCATTGCCCAAAGGCGTTGAATTGCGTGAAGAAGGTTTTGATAAAATTTACGAATACCTCGAAGCTCTGTACGCAACAATTATCGAAAAAGACATTACACAGAGATACAAAATCAACGATAAGCGCGTTTTCGGAAATATTGCAAAATTTGTGGCTTCAACCATTGGAAGTCCGGTATCACCAAGCAGCATTTCAAACGCATTGAAAGCTGATAATCAAAGCGTTCACCATTCAACAGTCGAGAAGTTTATTAGGTATATGGTCTCAAGTTTTGTGTTTTATTGCGTTAGTCGTTTCGATATTAAAGGCAAAAGGCAACTTGCTACATTAGAGAAATACTACCTTGTAGATTTAGGGCTATTGAATGTATTGGTAGGACGAGAAAGGACTGCAGACAGAGGGCATATTCTTGAAAATGTTGTTTATCTCGAACTTTTGCGACGAGGCTACAAAATTTGGACGGGATCGCTTCGTAATGGCGAAATAGATTTTATCGTCAAAAATCGTAACGGCGATATTGAGTATTATCAGGTTTCGTGGAAAATTTCAAGCGCCGAAACCGAAGAAAGAGAATTTACCCCCTTAGAAAGGGTAAGAGACAATTATCCGAAATTCTTGCTCACAACTGAATCGTTTCTACAAAGCAAAGCAGGAATCATCCA
>Ga0099364_10011419_pt1 | contig 12144 bp, 6 predicted proteins | sample TergutTh196P3_FD_73070 | JGI IMG/M metagenome (GOLD analysis project Ga0099364, IMG submission 73070) | Microcerotermes parvus P3 segment gut microbial communities from Pointe-Noire, Republic of the Congo - Th196 P3 | ecosystem: Host-associated > Arthropoda: Insects > Digestive system > Gut ...
TTGCATCCATCAACAGGTATAAAATCTTCGGCGGGCACCTCTGTATCGCGGCGGATGACAGGATGGCGGGAAAAATCTTCGCACTGCCTCCTCTGGGCGTTATGGATTACGGCTCATTCTCTTCCGCGGCGTACGCTATGCTGCGCGAATTCGAGCATGAGGCTTTGCCTTGCGCTTTTCACGAGGCGCCGGGCTTTATGCTGCCCGAATTTAACGGCTTAAGCGGCTGCGAGGCGGAGATTAGTTATGAGCGGGACTGGAGCGACTACGTCTTCCGCAGAAAAGACTTCGAGGAGGGGCTTCATAAAAAGTCTTCCAAAGAGGCCAGGCGCAGCTTCGAGCGCCGCTTCAGGCCGCGCGTCCGTGAGATCGCGCCGTCCGACAAAGAAGCTGTGCTCTCGGTCACGAGAAAATTTTTTTGCGGGGATAGAATTTGCGCGGACTGTTTCTGCGGGTGCGAGCTCGAGGTCGTGTCGCGGACGATGGAAGGTTGGGGGGAACTCGGCATGAAAGGCGCGATCATAGAGGCGGAGGGAGAAGCTATCGCCTTCGGAACCGTCTGCTTCCAAAAGGACACGATGCTTTTCCTGTCGAAAAAGGCCCGCCGAGGGACCAGGGGCCTCAACGAGTATCTTAACGCCGTGCTGATGGACAGTTTCTGCGGCGGATGCGAGTATGTCAACTATTCGGACGACATGGGCAGCGAGGGGCTGCGAGCGCAAAAGAGCAGGATGGGCAGATATTTTCTTTCGCCCAGGTATGTGGTTAAACTCTCGCGCAAAAGGAGTTGCTGAATGAATATTCCTCCCATGCGAGGGATATCGATAGATTTACGGATATAATGGAGTAGTAAAAAAGCTTGCGGAACATTGAATACTGTGCTAATAATAAAACACCAGGGCGTATCGCGCAGACAAAGGGGTTTTCGATTTGTTTTGCCCGGGCGACGGGTTTTTCAAAGCAATGCGCCTTGAACAGCCGGAGCGGGGAGGCGAGCGGATGAAAACGAATGCCGGTATGTGGCGTCGCATCAACGGCAGGAACGGCCAGTTACCGATGATCGTACTTTTTCTGGCGCCCGCGCTGATTCTGTATCTGTACCTTTTTATCAGCCCTTCGTTGCAGGCTTTCTATATCAGCCTGTTCGATTGGAACGGGTTTACCAGCGATATGAAGTACGTCGGTTTGCAGAATTTCACCGAACTTTACAAAGACAGCGCATTCTGGAACGTCGCCGTCAAGAACACCATGAAGATAATCTTCATCGGCGGTTTTTTCGTATTCGCCATAGGTTTTTTGATCAGCGGGCTGCTCGCGACAAAGATAAGGGGCCGGAAGCTGATGCGCGCGCTGATTTTCCTGCCGGCGATCATAAATCCGATTGCCGTGGCCATCCTCTGGGGGTTCATTTACAACCACAGGTGGGGGCTGCTCAACAATATGCTCAGAACGATCGGCCTTGGGTCATTGGCGAGGGCTTGGACGTCGCCGGATACGATGTTCGCCTCCATACTGGCGGCGCTGATCTGGACGCACACCGGCTTTTACTGCGTCATAATCCTCGCCGCGCTGGACAGGATACCGGACAGCCACATCGAGGCGGCGAAGCTGGATGGCGCGAGCGAGTTACAGACTTTTTTCAGGATAAAGCTCCCCATGATCAAACCCGTGTTGGGAACGGCTGTAACGCTGTGGGTGATAACCGCCGTTAAGGAGTTTGCGCTGCTTTTCGCTTGGGGAGGAGGCGTGGACATACCTCCGGCGGGCGCGACTAACCTTGCGGTCAGGATGTATATCACGGCGTTCGGCCGGCGCGTGACGATATACCGAATGGGATACGCCACGGCTATGGGCGTCATAATGTTCCTTATAGTGGCGGTTTCCGTTTTGCTGGTATCCCGGCTTCTCAAGTCGGAATCGCTTGAGTATTAGGCGGGAGGGATGACCATGGGAGCATTAAACAGGATAATCAGGCTTGCGGCGAGGCTCATGCTCTATTTATGGTGCTCGTTTTCGATCTTGGCGTTCGTGTGGATAGCCGTCACCTCGCTTAAAACCAACCGCGAATTTTTCAGCAACCTCTGGGGCCTGTTCAAAACGCCTCAATGGGATAATTACGTTCAGATTTGGACGAGGTACAACCTCGGGACGAATTTTGGCAACAGTTTGTACGTCGTATCACTATCTGTGGCTCTCATTCTGATCGTAAGCACGCCCGCCGCGTATGTGCTCTCGCGTATAAAGTTCCGGTTATCGAAGCCGATCACGATGTTCGTGGTACTCGGTATGGGCGTTCCTTACCAATTGATGCTCGTGCCTCTGTATTTCACCATGTTCAGACTTCGTATGGCCAACTCACTCAACGGGCTCGCGATCGTATATGTCGCCCTCTCCATACCGTTCACGGTTTTTCTGTTGATTAGTTTCTTCAAAACCCTGCCGTCCGTGCTTGAGGAGGCGGCCTACATCGACGGGGCCGGACCTATACGCACTTTCTTTTCGGTCATGCTCCCCCTGGGGCGGCCCGGCATCATCACTGCAGCGATATTCAACTTTATCTCCCTCTGGAACGAATTTCTGCTCGCGCTCACATTCCTCCAAGAGAATGCTCTCTTTACGCTGCCCGTGGGTATTTTCGGGCTTCAGACGTCCATGCAATACACGGGCAATTGGGTGGCGCTGTTCGCCGGATTCGTGATCGTATTCGTTCCCACGCTTATCATCTTTGTCTTCCTTTCGCGTCAAATAATCGAGGGACTGACGCTGGGGGCGGTCAAAGAATGATTGGGTATACAAAATAACATTTGTGCCCGACGGCACAAAAACTTAAAAGGAGGAGTAGGTTAATGAGAAAAGTATCCCTCAAGGCAATTGTTTTATCGGTATACGCGGTGATCGCGTTGTTTGCGCTTGCCGGTTACGTCCCGCAGGCACTGGCGGAAGGGGTCACGATTAACTACACGGCGATGTGGACCGAAGGCGAGCCGCAGAGCGATTGGCTCAGGCAGGTCGCTGCGGAATACGAGGTGGAATCCGGGAACAGGGTCAACTTCACATTCGTCGGCCGTGACGTGCTGACGGCTATCAGAAGCCGTATCCTTACCGGGGAGCCGCCGGACATCGTGGATCAGGACGGCAGCGAAATCTCGGCGGCGCTGTTGACAGACGAAATTTTGGCGGAGCCCCTCAACGACTTGCTAGCCTCCCCCGGGCTCGACGGCGAGGCAAAACTAAGCGACGCGTTCTCAGCGGAGATACTCGGGTTGTACGACAAAGAGGGCAGCATCTATTTCATTCCGTATCTCTATGTCACTTCCGGTTTCCACTACGACAAGACCCTCTTTGAGCAGGTCGGTATTACCCCGCCCAAAACATGGGATGAATTCATCGCGGCCGGTGAGAAATTCATGGCCGAAACCGGCAATGCATTTCTTGCCCAAGACGGCAGCATAAGATTCTACAACGCCTATTACTTTTACTGGGCATGCCAGCGCGTGCTGGGCGCGGGCAAATTCTTCGAAGCTGCTACGGACCCGACAGGGGCGGCTTGGGACAATCCCGGCTACCTCAGGGCGGCCGAGTTGGTGTATGAGATCTCCAAAGGCGGCAAGAACTTCTTCCAGGAAGGCTACGAGGGCAGCGCTTACCCGGCGGCTCAGAGCGACTGGGGGCTGGGAAACCAGGGCGCCGTACTGAACGGAACGTGGCTGCCAAACGAGGTCATAAACTTTATCGCCGACGACTGGAAGTTTGGCTTCTTCCCGTTCCCGACGGTGGAAGGAGGCGTGGGCAAGGTCGAAGATATGGAAGCCTACCTGATAGGGTGGAGCATCCCCAAGGGCGCGAAGAACGTGGAGGCCGCCAAGGACTTTTTGAAGTTCGCCATCAACAAGAAAAACGCCGCCTCCATGGTCGAGCTCACGCTCAATATGAGCTCGCGCCCGGATACCGCTCCGCCGGAAGTACTGGCTGACGTGCAGCCGTACCTCCAGGGCGCGAGTACCTTCCATCTCAGCTACGACGGCGTACAATCCAATGCATCGCAGTGGTGGGTGGACGTGTTCTACGACACCAACGACGCGCTCTTCTTCGGCCAAATAACTCCGGAGGAGTTCATCTCCCGGATCAAGGAGAGAACAATCAATTTCTATACCAACAGACCGGAAAGTTCCGGCTCTATGAGGTAAGTTTACGGCAATCTGAAACGCGCCCCGGCAGTGGCAGGCACGGCCGGGGCGCTGACATTTTTTTCTGTGAGGGGTGTTATTATGAACCGGAGTTTTCTTGTGAAGGAAGCGCTTGAACACAGAGAAACGCCAATAATTCCGTACCACGTCGACTTTACGGCGCAGGCGCTCGAAAAGCTCATAGCATACGCTAACGACGAACATATAGAAGAAAAAATCGGCGCGTGCATCAACTATATCCAATATTGGGGCTGGCCTACGGAGCTTTTGGATAACCCAGGGCACTTCCGAGACGAATTTGGAGTGGTGTGGAACAGGAGTGGCGCGGATAAAGATATCGGCGTCATTGAAAATCCGCAAATAGGAGATTTGGAAAAGAGCGGTTACAAATTCCCCGTATGTGACGTAAAGAGGCTTCGTGACGAGTACGAAGCGCTTGTCAAAAATAAAGGCGACAGGTTTACGATGCCCGCTTTCGGTTTTTGCATGTTTGAGCGAGCATGGAGCCTTATGGGGATGGAAAACACGCTGATAAGCATGTTAAGCTGCCCGGAGGCGTTTGAAAAGTTTCTCGATGAAATATGCGATTATTATATTAAGCTTGTGGATATCGCGTTGGAATACGATGTAGACGGCATTTATTTCGGTGACGACTGGGGGCAGCAGAGGGGTCTGATTATGGGGCCAGGGCATTGGAGACGTTTTATTAAACCCAGAATGGCACGGCTCTATGAGAGAGTAAAATCAAAAGGCAAGTACGTTGTTCAGCATTCATGCGGGGATTGCCACGAAATTTTCCCAGACTTGATTGAAATCGGGCTGGACTGCTATCAGACGTTCCAGCCTGAAATATACGATATATCCAAAATGAAGGAGCTTTACGGCGGAAAACTGGCGTTTTGGGGCGGGATTTCCACACAAAGATGCCTCCCCTATGCAACCCCTGATGAAGTAAAGGTTGAAACGGTCAGGATAATGAAAACTATGCGAAAAAACGGCGGCCTGATTATTGCGCCGACTCACGCCATCCCGTTCGACGTACCGCCGGAGAATGTTATGGCAATGGTTGATGTTTTTCACAATCAGGAGAAATATTTATAGAGAATCGGTGAAGCTCCCCTGAGTTCACGGTACTTTAGAGAGACTGTTTTTAACCGCCACTTCCGGTGTGGTCCTTCCGGTAACAATATTCGGTATGTCTTTAAAAAGGGCATCCCGTGCAGCTGTATTCAATAAATCCTGCGCCGCGGACACCATCGCTGTGCAGCCCTTTGTCATATCAAGCGCGGACATGGCGAACGGGCTCAATTCTCCCGACGGAATCACGCCGTCTTTCAGGGCTGTGACTGTCAGCTCTCCAAAGGAGGATACGACTTCGTCCGTTGTCATTGCCATTACAAACTCAACGCACGCTTCGCGTTTTTGCGGATCGTCCCATGCCTTTTTCGTAATGCAATAGCCCATTGAAAACCCTCCGATTGCGTCTGTTGGTTTTCTATCGCCCTTTGAAGGAACGTAGGTAATGATAAAGTCATCCGGATTTTCCGCGTTTTCAAGAAACCATCCCACTTTCCACGAACCATCCAGCAGAAACGCCGCTTTACCTTCGAGCATCATCACGACAGTTTCTTCGTCGGAAGTGCTGTTCGTGTTCTCGGGGAAGAATCCTTCGTCATACAGCTCCTTAATGTCGTTTAGTCCCGCTACCCAGTTCATGTATATATCATCGCCGTCAGCCGCGGGAATTTTTGTATGGTTTGACACGCTCCCATTGTTAAAAATACAATATTCAAACCAATAATGCGGAATATCACTGAGCGCGCAGGCTATCGGGACATATCCGTTTTCCTTAATGATCCTGCAATCCGCAATGAATTGGTCCCATGTGTAATCCGCTCCCGGAATTTCAACGCCGCAGTCCTCCAGTATTCTTCTATTCACAAACAAACCCTCCCAATAACCGTAGACAGAAACCGCGTACTGCCTTCCATCATACGTGGAAACAGGCATCAGGGACTCTTTCATGTTCGAAGCATAATCCGGGTACGCCCTGCGGATTTCGCTGATGGAAACCAGACGGCCGTTTTTGATCAATTCGTCTGCGTCGGCTCCGGTAAAATAGAATAATACATCAGGCTCGTTTCCGTTCTCAAAATCCGATATTACCTTAGCCTTCCAATCCTCGTTTACGGCTGAGGTTTCCACATCGATTACGATATTGCCGGAGGAGGCCTCATAGCCTTTATATGCGCTGACGAAGTTCCTCCGATTTCCGTCGCTCTCTCTAAACGGCGTTACTACGGTTATTTCAACAGCGCTTTCCTGGGGACTCTGAGCTGCCTCCCTTTGCTGAACCGTTTCTCTTTGGTACCAATATAAACCGCAAAGAAGAAGTACCAGTGAAAGTATCAGAAATATTTTTTTCAATAAAAACAACCCCTTTATTTTACTTCGGGCTAATTACTGTTTTTTTAATTGTTTGGACTGCCTCCTTGAAATTGAACGGTTTTGCGATATGGCCGTTCATGCCCGCATTCAACGCCTGCTCTACATCAGATTTCATCGCGTTTGCCGTCATTGCGATAATGATGACCGATTTCGAGTCCGGGCGCTCCATCTCCCGTATGGCCTTTGCAGCCTCATATCCATCCATTTCCGGCATTTGTATATCCATAAGGATAATGTCAAAGTAATGCTCGGAGGAATTTTTAAACAGACTCACCGCTTCTCCGCCGCTGTCGGCTTCTTCTATTCCGATGCCTGTTTCCGAAAGCATCTCACGCGCTATTACCCGGTTTATTTCAATATCATCCACTATCATTACACGCAGATCTGACAAATCTACGAATGTCGCTTCATTTTCATCGAATGCTGACAATGAAGTACTTTTTGGGATGCCGGCGTCATCGAGCGTCTTAAGACGTATCGTAAAGAAAAATGTACTTCCGTGCCCAACTTCGCTTTCAATCCAAATGTCCCCGTTCATCATCTCCACAATGCTTTTGGAAATAGCCAGACCAAGACCTGTGCCGCCGAAGCGTCTTGTTATGCTGCTGTCCGCTTGTTCAAACGATTTAAACAAGCGGACAATCTGTTCCCGGGTCATACCGATTCCGTTATCCGATATAGAGAAATGATATAGCGACCGATCTCCATGGAGTTGTGTTTCTTTGACTGAAAGCTTGACTTGCCCGCCTTCCGGAGAAAATTTGACGGCATTGGATAAGAGGTTGATCATAACCTGGTTCAATCTCATACTGTCAACTACTACGAAATCTCTTTCGATATCAATATCATGTATAATTTCTATGTTTTTCCCATCTTTTCTTGACTGCATGAGCGAAACAGTGAACAGTATGTTTTCCGAAAGATGTGTTTCTTCTTCAGAAAGGTTCAGTTTGCCCGCTTCGATTTTAGACATGTCGAGGATATCGTTTAATATGCTTAAAAGATGGTGGGACGAGTTCTCAATTTTATCAATACATTCCTGAATTTTACTTATACTGTTGGAATGAGCGGCGATCTGCGTCATACCAAGAATCGCGTTCATGGGAGTTCTTATTTCGTGACTCATATGTGACAGGAACTCGGTTTTTGCCCGATTAGCGTGTTCAGCCTCGCTTTTTGCATACATGATCTCTGTAATATCTACCATTGTCAGCATTACGCATGATAGCTTAGAGTCTTCGCCTTCCATGTTGGAAACGCCGCTAAGGGTCAGCGCGAAAAAAAACGCGCCGTCTCCGCCGCGAGGTTTGATCTCTACCGTCGTTGAGAAACCGCCCGAACCATTTCCTGAAAAGATTTTTGCCGCCCCATTTGGCAGCGTATCGGACTCCCGTGAGGAAATAATACCCGCAAGCAGGTTTTTCTCAGAAGTATGAAAATCAAAGCGGACCAGAAAATCGGACATCATCTTGTTTCCGTAGACCAAATCGCCTGCCGGATCAAAAAAAGCTATAGCTCCCGGCACAACGTCAAAATGACTGCTGAATGTTTGCAGAGTCATATTGACGCCGTTAAGTATCTTGTAGTAATCGCCTTTGTATCGGCTTGTATCTGCTCTGGCATTCAGAAGGCCCGCGCCCGCGTCTTGAAATACTTTATAGTTATCCGCGAGCAATCCGGCAATGCTGTCAGCCACACGTTTCAATGCCCTGCCGATTTGTCCCATTTCATCGTCCGGCAGGTTCGCATTCTCCATGCCGGTATCGCCTTCCGCGAACGACTCCGCGGCTGTAATTATTGTATTAACAGATCTGTATATATTTCTGACAATTCTCGTTCCCAAATAAGCCGTAATGGCCGTGACCAAAACGATCAACCCGGTGATCAACACCACAGACAAGACGTAACTCTCTCGAGCGATACGGCGGCTCTCTGAAGCCTGCGCTTCGTAGATGAGCACAAGCTCCTTGAGTAAGTTATCAATAAGTATCCCCTTTGGAATAGCCGTATCATGCAGGCGCTCTACGGCAGCCTCTCTTTGCCCGTTTGCGGACAAACGGGCAACGCTGTCTATTTCTTGAGCCCATTCAGATATTCGGACGCTTAATTCAGACACAACTTCGGATTCCAGAATGTTCCCATACTCAACGTTGGTTATAATGTCGAAATATTTATTGATTTGCACACGAAGGCTATCCTGATAATCTCTGATAGACTCCAACAATTCTTCCTGCCGCTCGCCACCCGCGTCGATGACCGCATCCCGCACAAGAGATTCTATCTGACCGATTTCGAAGGTTATGCTGTTTAAACTGACAAGCGGCTGCACAATTAAGAAATCGTTTCTGTTTATGATACTATTCATTCTGGCGATGTTCAGGTACCCGCTTAAACCGATTAATACCGAGGTCGAAATCGCGATGGCAAAGGTGATGAACATTTTTGTTCTGATTTTCATGGTTTCACCTTTAGAGTATCTCTTCCAATAATTTCTATAATTTATTTCTATAATTTATTTTAACAATAATAATAAATCAATACAATAGCCGGTACAAGCGTCTGAGAAATCAATTATGGCCCGCTCAGACACACGCAATCTATCAGCTTTAATGGCAAAATTATTCCGCGTCAAAAAATTAGTCAAATTGTGTCTAATCATGTATTCTGTTGTTTGAGAGGCGGTTTGAAAGGTCGGGTGTCAAGTAATGACAAACCAAAAAAGAATCATTGCGCTGCTTCTTCTGAGCGCCGTTGTGTTTGGAGTTTCAGGTTGCCTGCCCGCGTCAGGCGGTCCTTCATCAAGTATACGCGCCTTCAATTCATACCGCGATATCCCCGGAATAACCGAGGATGAGATCAGAGATATCGAGGCGTTGAAGGAAAGATATGGCGGTTTTACATACGGGATGATCGAAACATCAGAAGCTTTCATCAGGGAAGACGGCAGCTTCGGCGGGTATCAAGCCCTCGTATGCGAATGGTTGAGCGGGCTTTTCGGCGTCCCGTTTCGGTTTTTTATTATCGAAAGTGATGCGCATATTGAAAGACTGAATGCCGGTGAAATCGACTTTTCGGGTAATATCATGCCCACGCCTGAACGCGAGCTGATTTACTCAATGACCGACACCATAGTCGACCGGCAATTTATCGTTATACGGCTCGAAGAGAGCCATCTCGATGACATAGCTCGTGAACGTCCGGTGAGGTTCGCGTTTGTCCCGAACACTCCCGGTCATGACGCCGTTGCTTCGGTGACGCCGTCTGATACGTACGAATCCGTATGGGTCAATAATTTTCCGCAGGCATATCAGGCCCTTATCAACGGCGACGCCGACGGCTTTATTGTGACAAGCGCCGCCGAATCATTCTTCATTGGGTTTGACGATATGGTCGTCGAAAATTATTACCCTTTGATATTTAATCCAATTTCCATAGCGACGGCGAAACCGGAGCTTGAGCCCATTATTAACGTCATAAGCAAGGCGCTGCGAAACGGTGGCCGGCTCCATCTCAACCAACTGCACAACCAGGGTTATCACGAATACAAGAAACATAAAATGTCCGTGATGTTGAATGATGAAGAACGCGCCTATATCGCCGGCAATCCTGTCGTGCCTGTCGCGGCGTTTGTCGGTAATTACCCCTTAAGCTTTTATAACTTTCAGGAACGGGAATGGCAGGGTATCTATTTTGATTTGCTCGATGAAGTGGGCGAGCTTACCGGGCTGAGATTTCATGTTATCCACGATGAACACACGGAATGGCCGGTGAAGAGAGAAATGCTTGAAAACAGGGAAGCGGTGATCATGTCGGGACTGGTCCGCACGGCCGAGTGGGAGAAAATATTCGATTGGTCGGATAAGCTGATATTCAACGACTATTACGCGCTGATATCCAAATCGGAATACCCAAATATTTCGCTCAACGATATACTGAACACGACGGTAGGCGTCGTCCGAAATTCGACTCATGCCGATTTATTCAAGCTGTGGTTTCCAAATCATCCATCCATCGTCGAATTTATTGAAACAAATGATGCGTTAATGGCCCTGCAAAACGACGAGGTGGACGTGGTCATGAATACCCAGAGGAGGGTCATGGAGCTGACGCATTTTCAGGAACTTGTCGGCTATAAGGCGAATTTTGTGTTCGGCCAGCCTATAGAAACCAGAATTGCCATTAACAAAAACGAAACTGTGCTGCGTTCTATTGTTGATAAAGCGCTCCGGCTGACGGATGTCGAAGGGATCACTTCTCAATGGATGCAAAAGACTTACGATTACCGGTTAAAAGTATCTGAAGCGCAACGCCCGTGGCTGATAAGCGCAACTGCCCTGTCTTTGGTCGTACTCGCCCTTGTACTGGTAATACTCTTAAGGGAGCGCCGCATGACGGTGCGGTTGAAGGTGGCGATAGATGAAGCGCGCGAGGCAAACCGCACGAAAAGCGACTTCCTGGCGAAAATGAGCCATGAGATTCGTACTCCAATGAACGCGATAATAGGCTTGACTGAACTTACTTTCCGGGAGGATACGCTGGACGCCGTTCTCGAACACACCGCCGCCGTTAAACAGGCAGGCATAAGCCTTTTGTCAATTATTGACGATATACTTGACTTTTCAAAAATCGAAACCGGCAACCTGGAAATCGTACAAAAAGATTATTATGTTTCCTCCCTGATAAACCATGTGATCAACATTATCAGGACGAGGGTTATCAACTCGCAAGTACGCTTTGCCGTGAATGTAGACGCCGGCATCCCGAATACCATGTTCGGTGATGAAACGAGGATCGGCCAAGCGCTGCTTAATGTATTGAATAACGCCTGCAAGTATACGGAAAAGGGCTTTGTGTCTATTTCCGTTTGCGGAGAATATATAGATGAAGATACCATAAACATTATTTTTAAGGTTATCGACAGCGGAAGGGGTATAAGGGAAGAAGATATAGGGAATCTGTTCAACGATTTTACCCAATTCGATGTAGAAAAAAACAAAGGCGCCGAAGGCGTCGGGCTCGGGCTCGCCATCACGCGCAGCCTGGTAGAGGCGATGGGCGGCAATATCAGCGTAAATTCCAAACATGGCGAAGGCAGCACGTTTACCATCATACTGCCGCAAAAATATCATTCGCGGGATCCATTGGCGGCAGTTGACAATCCCGGAGCTAAAAATGTGCTGCTCTGTGAGCGGCGGGCAGTATACGCCGATTCCATCGCGTACTGCGCCGATAACTTAGGTGTAAAATGTACACTCGCTTCAAGTGAGTCCGAACTATTTGAAAGATTGGAAAGTATGGCGTTTGATTTTCTTTTTATTTCATTACTCTTGTACACGAAAAACAAAGATACCTTACTGGAGTATGCGGACAAAGTCAAAATTGTTGTGCTTTCCGATTATAGTGAAGATATTCCCGATAGAAAACTGAGTATTCTTTCCATGCCGGCGTATTGCGTGCAGGTGGCGGACATCTTGAATGGCGCGAGCCGTTTTTCTTATATCAGTAATAG
>Ga0099364_10011420_pt1 | contig 12144 bp, 11 predicted proteins | sample TergutTh196P3_FD_73070 | JGI IMG/M metagenome (GOLD analysis project Ga0099364, IMG submission 73070) | Microcerotermes parvus P3 segment gut microbial communities from Pointe-Noire, Republic of the Congo - Th196 P3 | ecosystem: Host-associated > Arthropoda: Insects > Digestive system > Gut ...
CCACATCGCCATACGCCCACCGAAAAGCGACTCGCTCTTTTGTGCCATACAATTTTATATAATGAATGGTAATGTTTAATTAAACTATTTATGGGCGGCGGCAGTCAAGATGCACAGTTGCAATGCAGTAATCCGTGACATACATATGGCGGGCCGCTTATGAGGATTATCATCCGCCGATATGGCCGGAACAGAGTGAGCAAAGCGGGCAAAACATGCAACAGGCCAAAATGCTTCATCTCGATTTTATTGTTGACGATCTTGAAACTGCGTCCGACCATGCTATCGCATGCGGAGCCATTCCCCATAACAAAATCTATTTTGAAGGCGTCCGAACATTTATTGACCCTGCCGGGCATCCGTTTTGCTTCTTTACGGACAGCCAATACCAATGGGATTAAAGCCCGATTCCGAAAATATAGTAACCATGCCGCTTATGCACGCCGCGCCAGCCTAGTCGATGCCTTGTTATCTAAATAAAATTAGGATATCATTTATATTGCGAGGTGATATCGAATGAAGAATCTGCCGTTGGGCATCCAAAACTTTGCGGAGATAGTTGCGGGCGATTATTTATATGTCGACATGAATAAGGCAATGGCCCTCGCGCCACAGTTCTGCTCTTTCTTTTATTTTTTACGCTATAATTAACTCCTACATTTTGATTTACGGGAGGGCAACCAAATGATAAAGGCGTTGGTAATATTACTCGCATTCTCTATCCTGTGCGGGCTTCCGTGCGGCGGTGTCGCCGCCGGTAGAGTCGCCGCCGATGATATTTCAATCACTACCGCTGCGGTAACGAATGCGGCTGCGGCTACGGCTGCGGCTACGACTGTGGCTACGACTGCAGTAACATCTGCGGCAGCGGCTAGCGCCCCGGTTTTTGCGGATGTGCCGGAGGGCTCGTGGTATCGCATGGATGTGAACATAGCAGTGAGGCAGGGGCTGATACTCGGTAAATCGGCGACGTCATTTGCCCCGGACGACAATCTGACGCAAGCTGAGGCGGTGGCCCTTGCGTCGCGCTGCCACCAACTGCTTTACAGCGGCGAGGTTACGCTTGCGGCTGGCAATCCATGGTATCAGCCATTTTTTGATTTTGCGGACGCAAACTTTCTAAATGGGGTCGGGGGCTGGGATTTAGGCGCATGGGACGAGGCCACGGCCAACAAACCCATTACGCGCGAATACTTCGTCGCCCTGTTCTTCCTTGCCTTGCAAGAGGGCGACTATGCGCCAATCAATTCGATCGCGGACGGTTCAATCCCCGACGTGCCTATGCACGATGTTTTGTCCGGCGCCATATACGCGTTCTACCGGGCGGGCATATTGGCCGGATCGGACGTGGAGCGGACGTTCAACCCGACAACGAACATAACGCGGGCGGAGGTCGCTGCGATTTTAACCCGCATCACTAACGATTCGCCGCGCATGCAGTTCAGTTTGCCGCACGAGCAGCCGGACAGCGCAGGCGCGGGTGCAAGCGCGGGCGCGGCGGAAGAAACGTTTACGGCGTATGTCGCGCTCGGGGACTATGAATGGACAGAGTATGACTTATACGGCGCCTCGGCGCAGTTTTTGGTGGACGACGTCCTCATGCTGGGCTGGCGCGACAGGGAGCTGTTGATACAGTACGGCTTCGATCCCGACGGCCTGGAAAACGACTATGCGATTGTCAACGAAGACGAGGGGTGGGCAGTATTCGACCCTGCGCCGTCGGCGCAGTTCTTTGTGATTTACCACCCATATGAGCCCTATGACGGCCTCGCCCACTCTGTCGACCTCATCGAGTTTGCAGGCTATTTGACCGACGAACCGTACAGGGCAGAGTACGGAATTCTGGCGGAAGTCACCATATCCGACGGCCTGATTGTGTCCGTTACCGAAATATACACGCCATAACATACGCGTGGCATGATGCCTATACTACCTATGCAACCTATGGTTGCCTATGGTTTCATATGCGCGCCGCGCCAGCGTAGTCGACGCCTTGTTATATGAATATAATTGGGATATCATTTATATTGCGAGGTGGTATCGAATGAAGAAGCTGCCGTTGGGCATCCAATCCTTCTCAAAAATAGTAGAAGGCGATTATGTCTATGTTGATAAAACCCGGCACATATATAATCTTATAAATGGCGCCAGCTATTATTTTTTGTCGCGCCCGAGACGGTTCGGCAAATCGTTGCTGCTCGATACGATAGGCGAAGTTTTCGGCGGCAACAGGGAGCTTTTCAAAGGGCTCTGGATATATGGCTCAGACTATGGTTTTGAAAAATATCCAGTCATCAGGCTGGATATGAGCAGAATGTCAAGCGAGTCACCCGACGCCCTGAAAGATTCGATGTTGTCAAATTTAAAATCCTATTACTCTGCTGAAGGGTTTGATGTGGGCGATGTTCATCCTTCGGATGTTTTTGCTAAGCTGATATTGCTGCTTTATAAAAAATATAACCAAAGGGTCGTCGTGCTGATTGACGAATATGACAAGCCCATTCTTGACCATATTGGCAATCCTGATGCCGCCGACGCCAACAGGCAGGTTGTACGCGGCTTTTATGGGATATTAAAATCTATGGACGCGTACCTGCGCTTCACATTAATCACCGGCGTATCAAAGTTTACGAAAACATCTATTTTCTCCGAACTAAATAACCTTCTGGATATTACGATGACAAAGGAGTATGCGCAAATATGCGGCATCCCTGTCGATGACCTCGAGGATTATTTTGGCGGCCATATCGGCGCCCTTTCCGCTCACGCATGGTTCAAGCAGTATGACAATATACATGAGGAGATATTAGCGTGGTATGACGGTTATTCTTGGGATGGAGAATCAAGGGTCATAAACCCTTTTTCGCTGCTCAGCTTTTTTGAGCAGAAAAAATTCGAAAGATTCTGGTACGCAAGCGGGACGCCAAAATTCCTTATAGACATAATAAAGAAAAAGCCGGAGTCCTATATTTTACTAAAGAATCTAAAAATGACGGAACACTTACTGGATTCATTCGATATCCACAGAATGGATCTGGAACCGCTATTATTTCAAACCGGCTACCTGACGGTCAAGGAAGTTGTAATTACAAGGGGATCGCCAATATATGTATTGGAAATTCCCAATTATGAGGTCAGGAACGCGTTCAATATGCAAATAGTGGCCGCACTGACCGAAAGCGGCGACATGCATGCTATGCGGGCGCAAATGGAGATTTGCGATGCGCTTGCATCGGGCGATTTGCAAAAAGTGCTCGATATGCTGCGCGGGTTGTTTGCATCTATACCGTACAACCTGCATGTCGACCTGGAGGCGTATTATCATTCGATATTTTATGCGGTCATGACCATACTTGGGTTTGACATGGACGTCGAAGTCTCTGTATCCAAAGGCAGGGTCGACGCCGTGCTGGAGCTTGATGAAATCGTCTATGTATTTGAATTCAAGTATTGTAAATGCCTGCCCGATGATGAACAGGCAAAAAAACAGGCGCTCTTTGAGGCGGCGCTGGACGAAGCCATGGCGCAGATAAACGCCAGGGGGTACGCCGCTAAGTACCAAGGCAGCGGCAAAACCATCTATCAAGCCGCGTTCGCCTTCCTCGGCAGGGACGCCATCGAAATGCGGGTGGGGTTTTTAAAATAAACGGTATGAGGCGGTAAAAACGCAAGTCTTCCAAATGTGTATTCTAACATGTTTATTGATGCGATTGGTGGTGCAAATGAACGAAATCAGAAAATTATCAGAGCTTGATGAAAATCAGGTAAATCAATCTATCGATGTTTTTATCGAAGGCTTTTACAATGTGTTTTCAAGTATATCAAAAGAAAAGAAGAAACTGCATAGGCTGTTTAAAAATTCCTTTGACTACGATATTTCATACGCATACTTGCAAGACGGAGAAGCCGTCGGTTTTTTGGGCATAGCAGACTATCAAAAACGACCGTTGAAATTAAACAGGGAGATTTTCATAGAAACGATAGGCGGTATTGGGGGTGAAATTTCGTATAAGATGATGTCTGCAGTGATGGAAAAACCACACGCCGTCGGCCCGGCGGAAATTTATATTGATTATCTCGCAACAAGCCCGGAGCACAGGAGCAAAGGCATAGGGAAGCAACTTATTGAGTTTGTCCGCGACACGTTGGGCTATAAACAGATTTTGCTTGAAGTGTTCACAAAAAATACGCGAGCAATAGCGTTTTACGAACGCTTTGGTTTTAAACAGATTAAAATACAATCGAACATTATAACGATGCTTCAAGGTTTCGGAAAACCTATCACAATGAGAATGGACTCAGATTATTTTATCTAATGCGCCTTTCCAATAAGGGATATACATGAATCCGAGTTATTTTAGAATTAAGCTTCCGATGGATGAAGCCATAAATAGGCTTTGCAATTGGATTTATAAAGCGCCGAAGGAAATCATAGAAACAAGCATGGAAAATGCCGTTAGCGTCGCATGCGTGAACGGCCAATGGAAGGGCGCCGCTTTATATGTTTACTATAATGACGGTTGGGCGGTGTTTGAAGATTTGTCAGGTGGGTTCTCATCAATGCCTGCTGATGATTGGTTGAGATTTGCAAGAAATGATCCGTTAGTTGTAGCAGGCTATAACGACGCTATAATCTATGCGGAATTAAAAGTTATCGAGGATAATATTGTCATAAAAGATTTTTTCGAATATAGCGAAAAACCGGATTCATATAAAAATATTGGCAAATTACATTCTGAAGACAAAGCCCCCATCGAAAGCTGGGCCGATGTGGCGGCTTTTATTGATGAGGATGATATAGTTTTTTCTGAAAATGGCACTGTGTACATTTTTTGATGATTGTGATTAGCTGTCTTTGCTTAAATTATATACCAGTTTGGCGAGTGTTTGGTCAATCTTGTATTCGCTGAGCAATGCGCGGACGGAAGCGGCGGGGTCGCGGATACCAATGGGTGTAGGGCGGTCAGCGGCGGGGTCGACGTTGGTGCAGGCGTGGATACCGGCGATGGCGGGGCTGGCGATGGCGGCTTTGTTTTTCAACGTGGCTCTGATCATAGCGTTTTTAGGGGTGTTTTCCAAACCTACAAATTCCACGACGTCCACCTCATAGCCCGTGCTTTTGAGGATTTCGCACCGGATGCTGTCGGTCAGCAGCGCGGAAAATCGTTCCTTGTAAAGGCCGTGTTTAAACAATAGCGAAATGTTACCCTCGCTGCGGATTTGCGCGTTGACCTCGTGCTGGCAGCAGGGGACCGAAAATATGTATTTCACTTTGTTTTTTATCGCATAATAGAGCGCATAATCAGTGGCGGTGTCGCACGCATGGAGGGTTATCATCACGTCCGGCCGACAGACGGGAGATATGTGTGCGCCGGGCAGTACATCCGTTATTTTTGATACATCCCCGGCGACGAACCGTAGGTTACTGTATCCATATTTTTTTGCCACATCGTTGCAGCGGGCGACTATGTCATTCTTTATGTCGTAGCCTGTGATATCGACATTTTTTTTCAATATGTACATGAAATAATAATAGATAAAAAATGTGAGGTAGGATTTCCCGCACCCAAATTCCACAATGGAAAGGGCGCTATCAGTGGCGTTGCTGTCGCCGTTAATGTTGTTAGTGCCGTAAACATTTTTAAATGCGTCGGCAATTATTTCGACGAACCTGTTTATCTGCCGGAATTTATCGTATTTAGATTGAATGACGCGAAGGTTTTTATCAAAGATGCCAAGATCCACAAAAGGCATGATGGGCATGCCTTCGGCGAGGATATAGCGCTTTTGCCTATTGTGGCTCAAATCGGCGTATTCTATATGAGATATCGAATCATCACTTGCCGCATGCGAACCGCCATCCGAGTTTTCCGCTGTCCCAAATAGGTACGAGGTCTTCCACCCTGCTGCCGCCCCAGCGCCCCTGTCCGCGCTGCTGTCGACGCCCCTGTCCGCGTCCCTGTCCGTGCCTCCGCTCGCGCCCCTGTCCGCGCCCCCGCCCGCCGCACCTTTCCCGGCGCTGCCCCGGACCGCATGCTCGTCCCTTTGCAGCTTGCCCCTTTTTGTAATGCGGAAGTGGATCGTCTTTGCGTCCGTGAGCGCGTTTATCTCGCTAAAACGAAATTTTGCAAGGAACGCCGCCAGGCGCGGCCCGAACTCGGCGTCCGGTATGTTTTCGTGGAATGCCTGTGCACCATCAAATTTCGTCAACTGCCAGACATTACGTTGTTTGAGCCTGACCGGCCTCGCATTGGCCTTATGGACGCCGCCCTTGGTTTTTGCGGCGCTCAGGACAATGCGCCGGATTTCACCAAACCTGTATTGCCGAAGCTCGCCGACTATTGTGCTATATGCATCATCGATGTCATATGTATTGCCCTTGCCGACCCTGCAGCCCTTGCCGTCGCTGCAGCCCTTGCCGTCCCTGCAGCCCTTGCCGCTCCTGCCGCTCCTGCCGCCGTCCTTGCCACCATTGCCGCCGCCGGCAATGCCGGCGCCTTCGCCATCAACGATGCCGCTCACCCGATTATCCCGTCTATCGCTTTGTCGAGCCCCGCCTTTTCGGCGTCTGTCAGGGGGAGCAGCGGCAACCTGGGATCGCCGCCATAAAAGCCGTTCTTGTCCATGGCGTACTTGACGGCGGCGACGCCGTACGCGCCCGACACAACGCCGTTCAAGCGGATCATGCGGCGGTTCAGCTCGCGCAGGGCCGCGTAGTCGCCGCTTATATACGCGTCATACACATCCAGCACCACCACGGGGTATGCGTTGGCCAGCGAAGCGACGACCCCGACCCCACCGTTGATGAGCGCGTTCAAAAACGTGTTCGCGGTGCCTGAAAGGACGCGGAACTCGTCCGGTACGGCGCTCAGCAGTTTTTCAATGCCGCCCGATGTGGAGTCTTTTATGCCCACGATGTTCGGGTGCTCTATGCACCTTTTGATGATAGCCGCGCTGATCTCGAGGCCGCCGGAGAACTGCGGGGCGTTATACAGTGTGCAAGGCACGCCGACAGCCGAGGCGACGTCCGTGAAATAGCGCACGAGGGCGTTTTCTTTCATCTGGCTCTTGAAATATGACGGGGGCAGCAGGGCGATGAACTCAGCGCCGAGGTTTATCGCGCGTTGGGCGAAATCGATCGTCTCCCTGGTCGATTCGAATATGCTCCCTGCTATCAAAAACTGGTTTTTCCCCATACGCCTTGCGACGCATTTTACTATTTCGAGCTTTTCGTCGGTCGTCAGCGATTTATTTTCCCCGTTTGAACCGAGCGCCAGGTACCCATGTATGCCTGACACCGCATAGCGTTCGATGTTCGACTCCAGCATCGGCAGGGCGAACCCGCCGCCCTCATAAAATGGCGTCGTGATGGGCGCCACTACCCCTTTTAATAGTTTCATAAATACACCATTCGCAGGCTGCGCGCAAAAAGCACATTAATAATGGTTGACATCGCACAACAGCTCCGCCCTTTCTATGATATTTGCGCGTTCATTCTGTGCGCTATATTACAATTTAATTTCCTAAATTTTCAACCGCGAGACGCGCGCTGCCGATCAGAGGGCAGTCGTCGTACGCCTCGAACGCGTATCCGGGGAACAGGCGGCTCTTTAATCCGTTCAGCGCAGGCGAGAGCATGCCGCCGGTCAGCTTTATCGTTTTGTCGAGGCGCATGAACTTCTCGCATATATCCAGGACGTCGCGCATGGGCTCGTGCATCGCGAGCAGCAGCGCCGCGAGCATCTGGCGGCGCGTGGCGTCCAGGGTGAGACCCGAAAAAGAGGCTTGTTTGGGCTCGAGGCTTTGGCGGTCCCCGGCCAAATACGGGGTGCATTTGACGATAAGCCCCTCGTCCGTGCACATGCGCGCCGCCTCCTCGAACTCCACGTCAAAGAACTCCCGGGCGCTAAGGTCGCGGCAGAACTGCTCCCGGAACCAGTCGACGGCGAACCCGCCCGCCGTCGTCACATAAAACTGCCAAAGTCCGGGCAAGCAGAACGCCCGCGTGTAGTATTTGTCATTGATGATCGGCGTGTCTGTTAAAATTGAGACCATGTCGCTGGAACCGGAGATGTTAAGGACGCCGCCCGACGCGCGGTTGCCCGCGCCCAACTGCGCCGCAGCCGCGTCGTTTGTCCCGAGGGCGACCGGCGTGCCTTCCGCGATGCCCATGAGGCCGGCGTATTTTTTCGACAGCCCGCCTGCTACCGCGCCTGCCGCCGCGATGTCCGGCAGCTTCGCTTCCGGTATACCGAACGCGTCGCAAATCTCGCCCGACCAACCGCCCTCCGCAATAGTCTCGTACATGCCTGTCTGCGACGCGTTCACCGGGTCGATGGCCCAAACCCCCGTAAGCTGCTTGTAGACATATGTGTTGATATGCCCAATTTGGGCGGCTGCGCGCCAGGCGCCCTCGCGGTTTTCCATAAGCCACAGCACCGACGTTATGGACGCGCCCCCGGTAAACGGCTGTATGCCCGTAATAGCCTGGAAACGGTCTTTCCCGAAAATATTCAAAATATCTTGTGTCTGTTTTTTGCTGCGCCTGTCGAGGTGCGTGATGATCGGGTGCAGCGCGTCCCCGTTCTCGTCCATAAGCAGCATCGAAGGCGAAAAATTGTCAAAACAAATAAGCTCCGCCCCGCCTGCGCCGGGCAGGCCTTTAACCGCGCCGACTATCGCGCCCATCACGTCGCCCGCGTCCAGTTCGACCCAGTCGATATTCGTCGTATGTATTTTATATTCAGCTTTTGCCGTGCTGAGTATATTGTACGCGCCGTCCAGCAGGGCCGCTTTTACCGAAGATGTGCCGATATCAATGGACAGAATTTTCGTCATGGTTGAAATCTCCTGTATGCCGCCATTTTTATGTCGCCATATTCATGTATAATATATATTATGGCTGAATATATTTCAAACTTTACGGTCGGCTTTGAGGACACGGTGGCGCGGAACATAGCGTACGAACTGGGCGGCGCCGAAATACTGTATGTCGGCGACGGCTTTGCTTGCTTCAAGTACGCGGGCAAGCCAGAGTTTGTGGCGCGCCTGCCGTTTATCAACAACTCGTTCGCCGTGATCACGAAGTACCGGGGCGGCGGGATGACATTTGAAAAAATGGTGAGGGGCGCGGCCAAAAAGACGTTCCGGCAGGCTGTGGACGGCAGGAGTTTCCGCGTGCGGTTCTCCATGGAGAACCAGTTTGTGAAAGTGCCGGTAAACGTGTTGGAGATGGCCGAGTGGGCGATATCCAAAAATTGCGAGATGGGCGTTGATAGAATGAGGCCCGGCTGTGAATTTTGGTTCATCATTCGGCGCGACGGGCCGGCATACTTTGGGCAGTTGCTGACCAAGAGGCATGACAAAAGGGGCGGCGCGGCGCTAAACAGCGGGGAGCTGAGGCCGGAACTGGCATGCCTTTTATGCCTTGATCATGTGTTTGACGCCTCAACCGTCGTATGCGATCCATATGCCGGCTACGGCGCCATCCCCCTCCATATCCAAAGGCAATGCAAGTACAAGACGATGTATGTCAACGACCGCGACGCGGGGCTGGTCGGGCGCTTGAAAAAGACGGCGCTGGGCAGGGGTTCCGGCGTCGTGATAACGTGCGGCGACGCGGTCGATTTGCGCCACATCGCCGCCGGTAGCGTAGATTTGGTCGTCACCGACCCGCCGTGGGGGTATGTCGGCAAATATGGGGACATCCCGGATTTTTACCGTCGCGCCCTGGCCGAGTTGAAACGGATTGTCAAGGAAGAAGGGGAGATTGTGCTGCTGACGGGCATACCGGCGGTGCTGACAGGCGCCGCAAAACACAGTAAACTGAAAGTCCGCTCGCGGCGTAACATTTTAGTCAATGGTAAAAAGGCCGCCGTTTTCACATTGCATAAATGAATTAAGTATAGTTCACAGCGTACAAACGGACAGTTCAAAGCCGCCCCTATAGGGGCGTAGGCGCTCGTAGGGACGAACAGCGTTCGTCCGCGTACCCAGCGTCCAACAAGGTATTAATAAATACATATGCATAGCAATTATAGATGAAAGGTTTGCCCAATGATCATTTAAAAAATAGTGCCATTACTAATGATAGGCTTTTAATTCGTTTTGTCCCTAGGCTAAAGAAACTATACATGCAGTCCCGCGTCCGGCTCGCACCAAATGCCCCCGCTTAAAACTCCCGTTTTTGGTAAAACGATACAGACGCCTTGTACGATACGAGTATAATTGCAAGCCATATCGCGCCGCCCGCCAAAGCCGCCGTCAATGGGTTTACGGACATCCATTCCATCCAGCCCATTATTGTCTCATACGCCAAATTGTCGTCCAAGAAGCTGGAGCCCACAAAAACCACCAAGGGAAACACGATAAACGGCATATACGCCACGATCTTGGCTTTTGTATAATTCAGTTTAAAATACAGCGGCAGTTGAATCGCCTGAATAATGCTGAATACAAAAAACAGAACCGGAACCGTAGACAAAACTTCAATAACATTAAAATCTTTTTGCATCACTGTCAGCACGATAAAGGAAAAAACAAACGTGAGCGATCCCGCAAGTAAATCAAAGGTCATGGCAAATAAATACCTGCCCAGTACGACCGTGTTCCGCTTGATGGAAAGCGTCGTATACAGGACATCAATATTACTCTTTTCGCCAATGGCAAAAGGATAGCTGGCATACATGGCCGCAAATGCCATTAAAAACCCAATAGCCCCAACCGCGCTGCTGTTGACAATCAACATGATAAGCGCCACGCCGACAAATATGCAAAGGTTTTTGACCGTGAGATACGGTTTGACAGTGATATAGTCCAGCCGGGTGAATGACAAAGCCTTACTCATGCAATTTCGCCCCCTTGTTCATAAAAATGATGATTTCTTCCAAGTTGATTTCCTCGATCAGCACACCGGCCGGCAATTTATCAATATCAGCGATATCGACCATGCCCTCAAAACCCGTACTATGCTCCCGATAGCCAATGATGAGCCTTTTTTGCTCACCGTTTATATCTGACAGCCCTCCTGTAGCGCGGGCATATTTTTCCAGCAAAGCGTCTTTTGTCCCAGTGAACACGATATTGCCGTTTAAAATGAACGTGATGTAATCGGCGATCTTTTCAAGGTCTGATGTGATGTGCGTGGAAAACAAAACGCTCTTATTTTCATCCGATATAAACTCGCGAAGCAAATCGCATATTTCCTCGCGCGCCACAGGGTCAAGCCCGCTTGTCGGTTCATCAAGTATCAACAGCGTCGCATTATGGGAAAGGGCGGCGGCGATTTGCAATTTGACTTTCATGCCGCGCGACAGCTCCTTGACTTTCTTTTTCTTTTCTATCCCGAACTGCCCAACCAAGCCGGCAAATGCTTTTTTGTCCCATTGTTTATAAAACGGCGATATGGCTTTCTCCACATCATCTACCGTCCATTCGTCCAAATAGAGCGGGGCGTCCATCACAACGCCGATGCTCTCGTTTTGAGAGGGCGAATGCTCGCGACCGAATAATTTTACGCTGCCGTTTTCGCCTCTAATCACATCTAAAATCAATTTAATTGTTGTGGTTTTTCCCGCGCCATTAGGCCCGATAAACCCCATGATATAGCCGCATGGCAAATCAAAACTTATGTCGTGCAATACAAAAGAGCCGTAGCTTTTGCGCAGCCCTTCCACTTCTAAAATATTACTCATGTGCTGCCCCCCATTCATCCTCCCACAGCAAGTTCAATCTATCGATGACTGTTTCTTTAGTAATGTTTTCCATTTTAGCGACTGCGATTGCGGCGCCAAGCCCGCTCTCCATTTTATGCATGGCGTTCTCCCTCGCAAGTTCCGTGTTGCGCGGCAGAACGAAACAACCTTTCCCCTGCACATTGGCGATAAACCCCTCCTGCTCCAGATCGCTGTAGGCGCGTGTCGTTGTAATAACGCTGATTTTCAGATCCCGCGCAAGCTGGCGGATTGAGGGGAGCAAATCGTCCTCTTGCAATTCACCGGCAAAAATCGACGTTTTAATCTGCTCCTTGATCTGTTCATAGATGGGTATGCCGGAGCGGTTCGACAATATGATTTTCATGTTTCGCCCCTTTGTTATATATACACTATATACACTATAAACGATATTGACGATATTGTCAATAGA
>Ga0099364_10011421_pt1 | contig 12143 bp, 9 predicted proteins | sample TergutTh196P3_FD_73070 | JGI IMG/M metagenome (GOLD analysis project Ga0099364, IMG submission 73070) | Microcerotermes parvus P3 segment gut microbial communities from Pointe-Noire, Republic of the Congo - Th196 P3 | ecosystem: Host-associated > Arthropoda: Insects > Digestive system > Gut ...
ATTTTTTTTCTGTAGGGGTGTGTATTTTTTTTTGTTTTTTGTTTTTTTTTTCAGTGGGGGGGGGATCTGTTTTAGCCCGTGGGTTTTCGCCGCGTTTCAGATTAATTATCCCGAATTTTAGGGATTTCACTCCAAAACTGCAACCCAACCCCAAAAACCACCGCCCCCATAAACCCGAAGAAATTCACCGCCGTCAGCCCGAACGCGGCATTCACATGCGGTATGTAGGTCAGCAGAAATACCAATAACAGCGCGATTGCCGTAATGATAAACGGCGGCTTTTTCGGGGAGAACAGCTTGTGGAACGGTATGTTCGCCGACAAGTTAAACCAGACCGCGCCGATTAGGCCGCCCGTGAACGCCGCTATAAAGTAGCTGTTGAAAACTTGAGGAGACGGCGCACGCAGCAGCAGCCGTACTATCAGCACCGCCAACGCCACACACAACCCCTGCGTCACCGCACGTATCAAAAACTTCTTATCCAAAGCCCGCCGCCCGACAAAGTCCGAAGCCGACATAAACCCTTTCACGTCTGCCCGATTGCCGAAAAATGCAAGCGACAACAACGGCAGAAGCAACACGGCGGGCAGTGTTACTACAATTGGCGACATCGAGTATACTTGATATGCCCCGCCCGAAAACAAGCAAAATATTGCAAACATCACCATGGCTACAAAAGCGCAGATTCCCATGCCGATTGTCTGCTTGATATTGTAGTGAATCTGCCGTGTCTCTTTCAAGGCATCCACCACCGAATTAAAGTCGTAGTCGGACAAGACAAGCCCGCAAGCTTCCTTTGCCGCCCCCGACGTCTCCTGTGTCAACGCCACCCCCACATTCGCGCTCTGCATGGCCTCAATATCGCCTGTACCGATACCCGTCACCGCCACACGTTCGCCCTCGGCACGTAGCAAATTAACTATATACGGCTTCTGGTCGGCGGTTATCCGTGCGAAGACGTTTATATCCGACACCGACGGCTTTTCGGTCAAGAACATGCTCTCCCGCAATTCGTCACCCGTCATCGCCTTGGCATCACTCAGCCCGATTTTCTTTGCAATCGTCAAAGATGCCTTTTCACTCTCGCCCGTAGTCATGATTACTTTCACGCCCGCACGATAGCAACTCCGCACGGCGGCGGGCGCACTATCCCGTGTGCGATTCTCGAACGCGGCAAGCCCCACAAAAGTATAAACCGCCTCAAAGACCGACTCGGGAATCGCGCCGTCTTCATCAACCCTCGCATAGGCAACCGCGATTACCCTATGCCCCTGCTCTGCATACTTCTGCTGTTTTTGCTGTGCCGAGAACAGATAATCGGGCGGCACATCGCACTTGGACAAGACGTTTTCGGGCGCGCCCTTGATACACAGCAACAGCGAGCCGTTGATATTCCACAGGTTGCCGCCGATTTTCGTATCGTCCGAAAAGGGATAACGGCAAATCAACTCATTCTCGTGCAAAGCCCGCACGTCCACCCCCTTGAAAGTCGCGCCGAGAATTATCGCCCTATCAAGCGCAGATGCGTCCGACATATTGCTCTGTATACTCGTCTCACAAGTCAGCACTGCAATCTTCGACAATGCCTCGGGGTCGGTGGTAAACTCGTCCACAGGATTGGTATGGCTTTTGGTGATAATCCCGGTTTTGTCCACACACAGCGCAGTAATCGACGAAAGATTCTCCACCGCGCCAAGGTCTTTGACCACACAATTGCGTTTCAACAGCGAAAACGCCCCAAACAAGTAATGGGAACGGATAAGCCGCGGAATCTCCGCAGGTACAAGACACAGCGCGAACCCGAACGCAGGTAGTAATGAATTAACCGCCAAGTCCCCAAAACTGCGGCTCTCCCGCGTGAACACAGTAATCAAGAAATACGCTGCAAAAACCACCGCCGCCGTAATATACGCAACAGGCACGATTCGCTTTGCCGCCGTTTCAATCTCGGTCGTATAGGCTTTTTTCTCGGGTACTTCGCCAAAATCGCGGCATTTCTTAGTATCAATGCCGGTCGCAATGACCCTCGCGACTGCCTCACCGCTCAAAATCCAAGTGCCTTTATAGAGACAAGTCTGTTTCAGCTCGTTCTTGCTGTCCATACCGGGGCGTTTCGTCGCGGGGTCGTGGTCGTTTGTGAATAAACTTTCGTCCACCGTAAGATTCTTGGCTTCAAGCAAGTGAGCATCGGCAGGGACGCTCTCGCCCTCTTGCAATATAATAATATCGTCGGGCACTATATACTCACGGCGCATTAACGCCACCGCCCCGTCGCGTATCACCCTAAAGCGGATACTCGAAATGCGTTTAAGCTCATAGAACCCGTCGCGGCTCCTAAGCCCCTTGAAAACCTCGGTAGCAGAATAAACCACACCAAGCAACAGCATAACAAAGCCCTCGCCCGTCCGCCCCGAAATCAGCAAGGTCAACGCGGCAAGGCACATCATGACGAACCTAAGCGACATCAGCACTCCCATAATGCTAAAGTCGCCATCGGTCTCAAGCCCGCGCGAATCGCCGTTGTACCCGTACATTTCAAGGCGGTTCGCCGCATCGTCCGAGGATAGGCCTTTGTAATTTTCGACTTTTTCGTTAAACTTATCCATACCATAATCCTTTAATTAATGCAGAAATAATAATGCAGAATGCAGAAATGATTTAATTTTTGCGGGTGTGGGCAGATTTCGCTGTTGTCTGTAAATTTTATTGTAGGGAACGGTTCATAACCGTTCCGTATGGTTTTGCGGCTTTTAACCGTTCCGTTTGCAAAGCCGTGCGATTTACAGGGCGGAACGGTTCTTAACCGTTCCGTTTGCAAAGCCGTGCGATTTACAGGGCGGAACGGTTACGAACCGTTCCCTACATAACACCGCGCCACGTTTCGGATTGCCCGCAAATTGTCAATTGTCAACTGTCAATTGTCAATTGTTCGTCGCCCGCAAATTGTCAATTGTCAACCGTCAATTGTCAATTGTTCGTCACCTACGAATAACATCTTACCACAAAAAGGATTACATGTCAATAGGCAAACTATATCGTTGATAGTCGGTCGGTTTAAGAATAGGCTTGTCTTTGCGGTCTTTTTGCCGCCATACTGCGTTAAAATTTTCCGCAATGCACAAAGCATTACGAAAAATTTTGCCTTGTATGACGACAAAAATCCTCGCAAATCCTTCGCCCATTCTTAAACCGACCGACTATATTGTAAAATTCGCCAAAAACCGCCGATGTTTTTCAAAAAAATTCTGCTATTATGGCATTTTATTTTTAAGTTTGGATTTTTGCTTGAAATATCCTGCAAAATATTGTAAAATTAATATATGGGACAATGAAATTAGCGGACGTTGTAGGATAAAGATAGAGAAAGGTGAAAGAGAAATGTTTGACAAAATAAACGAGGAATGTGGCGTTTTCGGCATACATACCAAGGAAAATTCGGACGTTACGCGATTTACCTATACCGCGCTCTACGCGCTCCAACACAGAGGTCAGGAAAGTTGCGGGATAGCGGTCAACGACAGAGGGATTATCAACTACAAATGCGGCAACGGCCTTGTCAACGAGGTCTTCGACAAGGAAGCCATCGAGCGGCTCAACGGCGGCAAAATCGCCATCGGGCATGTCCGCTATTCAATGCGCGGGAAGACCGCCCGCCGCGACGTTCAGCCCTTGGTGGTACGGCACATGAAAGGCCCTATGGCGTTAGCATTCAACGGAAACCTAATTAATTCAACAAAACTAAAGGAAGACTACGAACTCAAAGGCGCGATTTTCCAGTCGAACAACGACGCGGAAGTCATCGCCTACACAATTACCGAACAGCGGCTAACCTGCGATTCAATTGAGCAGTCGCTCGAAAAGGCGATGTTCAAGCTGCAAGGGGCATACTCGGCGGTGATTATGTCGCCGAAAAAACTAATCGCGGCGCGTGACCCCCACGGAATCCGCCCGCTCTGTATCGGAGTGTTACCGAACGAAGCAGGCTACGTAATCGCCAGCGAAAGTTGCGCCCTGAACGCGGTCGGCGCGGAGTTTGTGCGGGATATAGAGCCGGGCGAGATTGTCGTAATCCGCAACAGCGGTATCACAAGCATTAAAACACATTGCGGCGGCAAGGGTTCACTCTGCGTGTTTGAGTACGTCTATTTTGCACGGTTAGACAGCGTAATCGAGGGGCAATCGGTGCATGAGGCGCGGGTCAAAGCGGGCGAGTTTTTGGCGGAGGAACACCCCGTGAATGCCGACGTCGTAATCGGCGTACCCGACAGCGCAATCGACGCCGCACTCGGCTATGCGCGGCGTTCGGGCATACCCTACGGCATGGGCTTGACAAAAAACCGCTATGTCGGCAGAACCTTCATTCAGCCGACACAGGAAATGCGCGAAACTACCGTTAAAATCAAACTTAGCGCGGTCGAGTCGGTCATAAGCGGCAAGCGAGTAGTCGTAATCGACGACAGCATTGTCAGAGGAACGACTACCCGCATTATCATAAAAATGCTCCGTGAAGCGGGCGCAAAGGAGGTTCACGTAAGGCTTTCATCGCCGCCCTTCCGTCACCCCTGCTACTTCGGCGCAGACATCGACAGCCGCGCCTCGCTAATTGCAAACAGCAAAACCCTCGAAGAAATCCGCGAAGAAATCGGCGCGGACTCGCTCGGGTACTTGAGCATAGAACATCTTGAAAAGGTCGCCGCAAACGCAGACTGCGGCTTTTGCGCGGGGTGTTTTTCCGGGAAATATCCCATGGATGTGCCGGATGAATTGCCGTCGGATAAATTTGATTTGAAACTTACACAATAAATAATGCAGAAATGATAATGCAAAATGCAGAAACGAAAAATAATGCAGAAATAAGAATGCAGAATGCAGAAATAATTTAATTTTCAAGTTTTATCAACGGATACCAAGTCGTTTTCCGTCGGAAATAAGCTTTGTATGTCGCTTATTTCTGCATTCTGCATTCTTATTTCTGCATTAATTACGGGGGGGGAAATTATGAAGAATAGTCATTCCGAAAGCTACAAGTCGGCAGGGGTTGACGTTGTTGCGGGTTATGAGAGCGTGAAGTTAATGCGGGGCGATGTCGAGCGGACACACAAGGGTGTTCGCGGCGTCATGGAGAGCATCGGCGGCTTCGGCGGGCTTTTTAATCTTGCGCCTTATCTTAGCGGCATGAAAGAACCCGTCTTGGTCAGCGGCACAGACGGTGTCGGCACTAAGCTCAAGTTGGCGTTCCTGCTCGACCGCCACGACACAATCGGCATAGATGCGGTTGCAATGTGCGCGAACGATATAATCTGCTGTGGTGCAAAGCCGCTGTTTTTCCTTGATTATATCAATTGCGGCAAAAACCTGCCCGAGCGCACCGCCGCAATCGTGAAAGGTGTTGCAGACGGTTGCGTAAAAGCAGGCTGTGCCCTAATCGGCGGCGAAACTGCCGAACACCCGGGCTTAACGCCGGTTGACGAGTACGATATTTCCGGTTACTGCGTGGGGATTGCGGACAAGGAAAAAATCATCACCGGTGCGAATATTGTCGAGGGCGATGTAATCATCGGCTTGGCTTCAAGCGGGGTTCACTCCAACGGCTTTTCGCTCATACGCAAAGTTTTCGGCATTACAACTAAAGACTCCCTCTCCGAAATTATCCCCGAGTATAACAAAACCCTCGGCGAAATACTCCTAACCCCGACAGAAATTTATGTTACCCCTGTGTTGGAGCTGATTTCACAAGTGCAAGTAAAAGGCATCAGTAATATTACAGGCGGCGGCTTCTACGAGAACATACCGCGCTGCTTGCCGGAAAATACAACCGCGAAAATCAACAAAAGCGCGTTCCACATACCGCCGATTTTCCGCTACTTACAAGAGAAAGGCAATATCCCCGAACGCGACATGTTCAATACTTTCAACATGGGCATAGGCATGACCTGCGTAGTCGGCGCGGACGAGGCGGATAAGGCGGTCGCGGTGCTGGAACAGGCGGGCGCGAGGGCGTTTTGTATTGGGGAGGTTGTTTCGGGGGATGAGGGGATTGTTTTGTTGTAATTGACAATGGATAATGGACAATGGACAATTGGCGTAAATTCCACGAAACATCAACCGCAAAATCCCCCGAAACATGGCGCGGTGTTTTGTAGGGAACGGTTCGTAACCGTTCCGCAAGTCTCGGCGACCTTATAAACGGAACGGTTAAGAACCGTTCCCGGCATTAAAATGCCAATAAAATTTATAAACGGCAAAAAATACCCATGTAGGGTCGGGCTTCCGATGCCCAGTCGGGCATGAAAATCATGCCCGACCGCAAACAACGCCGAATTTACGGACGCGCAATGCGCGCCCCTACAGAAAAAATTTTCAACAACATAAAAACATTGCACAACGTAGGGGCGAACTGTGTTCGCCCGCAAAATCCACCGAAATACCGCAAATTCCCCGAAACACAGCGCGGTGTTTTGTAGGGAACGGTTCATAACCGTTCCGCAAAGTTTCCGCGACATACAAAACGGAGCGGTTAAGAACCGTTCCCTACAATAAAATTTTTTCACACCGAAAAATCCCCCGCAACATCAACCGTAGGGACGACCGCCCCCGGTCGTCCGCAAAATTTCCCGAAACGCGCCGAAATCCACGGACGACCGAGGCGGTCGTCCCTACGAAAGGGTATCCTGAAATCATGAAAAACATCGCAGTCTTAGTCTCCGGCGGCGGCACCAACCTACAAGCCCTAATCGACGCCGAAATCCCAATCGCCCTTGTAATATCCTCAAAACCCGATGCCTACGCCTTGGAGCGTGCGGCAAAACACAGCATTAAAACCCAAGTCGTCGAGTGGGCGGCTTACAAGCCCGACAGAACGGCGTTCAGCCGAGAAATTCTGCGGATTCTTCAAGCGAACGAGATTGACTTGGTTGTCTGTGCGGGATTTATGCTGATTTTGGACAAGTGCCTTGTTGAAGCCTACCCAAACGCCATGATTAACGTCCACCCCGCGTTGTTACCGGCGTTCGGCGGCGCGGGCTACTACGGCTTGCGGGTACACGCGGCAGTCCTCGCAAGCGGCGCAAAACTCACAGGCGCAACCGTCCATTTCGTAACCGAAGGCTGCGACGAAGGCCCGATTATCCTACAAGAAACGGTGGAAGTCAAGGACAGCGATAGTCCGGAAAGCTTGCAAGAACGTGTGATGTTGAAGGAACGGGAGATTTTGCCTAAAGCCGTAAAGGCGATAATTAATAAGGAATAAGGAATAATGAACAATTGTGGTGTCCGCGTAGCGGACGGTTTTCCGACTGAATAATTTACAACTCCACAATATTTTTCATGGGTGTGAAATGTAGGGGCGCGCATTGCGCGTCCGATAATTACCCGAAACATAACAACATCAACCCCAAAAAAAGGTGAACCATGCAACCCTACGAAATTCAAACCCCCAAAAAAATCCTAACCCCAACCCTAATCGCCCTCCTCTGCGTCCTCGGCGTCAGCTTAGTCGCGCTCTTTTTCGTCCACTTCATCTACTTACCAAACCTCCCCGAGTACGACGACCTCGGCTACCCAATCGTCCTGTTAGACTTGGACGGCGACGGCACGGTCTTTGAGCCGTATCGGATTTACACGGTCGAGGATTTGGATGAAATCGCCCTGAAAATACAAGACGGCGCGCGGTTTTTCGAGGTATATTTCCTGCTGATGAACGACATCGACATGACCGAGTATCTCTCGCCGAATGGCGCAGGGTACAACAAAGGCGCGGGTTGGCTGATGCTCGGCTCGTACGCCGGTGCGCCGTTCAGCGGCGTGTTCGACGGCAACGGCCATGTTATCAAAGGCGTATGGGTCAATCGCCCTGCCGAATTTTCGGTCGGCTTTTTCGGGAGCATAACCGACGGCGAGGTGCATAATCTGCGGGTAGAAGCGACAAGTCTTGTCGGCAGAAACGCAGTCGGCGCGCTCGGCGGCGATGTCCGATACAGCGTTGTCACCGATTGCCACGGTACAGCTAAGGAACTCAGCACAAACGACACCGAGTACTCAACCAGCGTGGGCGGCCTAATCGGCGACCTGCGTAATTCCCGCGTGACAAACTGCTCGGCCGAACTTAGTATTGAGTATAAGTCCGGTGTCGATGTGGTTACAAGGTTCGGCGGCCTGCTCGGCGCGGCAGATAATAACAGCATGGTGCGAAACAGCCACGCCAAAATCGACTCGACCCTGCAAAGCAGTGACACTCTGCTATTAGCGGGCGGCTTAGTCGGCCTCGTCACAAGCAACACCGTAATCGACAACTGCTACGCCGAGGGAAGCATAACCGCAACCGCCCCGAAAAGCCAATACGTTTTTGCAGGGGGGTTAATCGGCGCGGCGGAAGACGATGGTACTATTATAATGAACAGTTATTCCACAGCCAATGTAAGCGCGAACGGCCTTACAGGTGGATTGGCGGGGTATGTCGGCCGCGGTGCAACGGTCGATAATTGCCACGCAACCGGATTTGTTTACGTCACAAACGGCACACATCATTATGCGGGCGGCTTAGTCGGGCAAATAACTAAGAGTGTAGTCAAAAACTCCTACGCAACCGGGGACGTCTTTGCGGGCGGCGGCTATTATTCATACGCGGGCGGCCTAATCGGCGCACTCTCCGGAAGCGTAATCGAAACAAGCTATGCCACGGGCAGTGTCCGAGGCGGGGCTTCCGAGGTAGTCACGGTCGGCGGGCTTGTCGGCGAGACTTTCTACCATAATTCGAGAGACGATGCTCCCCCAAGCTACATCACCAACTGCTATTCTACAGGGAGCGTCTTCGCGGCAATCGGAGAAGAAAAGCACTGCGGCGGGTTTATCGGCTACTTGTCCAACAACAGCGTAATCACCAACTGCTATTCGTCGGGGTATTCATTGAGCGGCGATTTAGGCGACAATTCCCTAAACAATCCGCTAAGAATCGGCTTTGCAGGCAGTCAATACGGAATCATCGAGAGCAGCTTTTTCCACTTCTACGCCGACAAAGGCGTAAATTTCACAGGCGAAAACGCCCAAGGCGAGCCTTTATCGCTGAACCATCTCAACCTGCAAGACCGCGAGATTTTCGAGGGCTGGGATTTTGTCAATGTTTGGTTTGTGCCTGATGAGGGTTTTCCGCAGTTGCGGGTGTTTGGTTGACAATGGACAATGGATAATTGACAATGGACAATTGGCGCGGTGTTGCATGTCTGCAAATTCCCCGCAACCGCCGAAAACCCCGAAACATCAACCGTAGGGACGACCGCCCCCGGTCGTCCGTTAAATATCACGGGCGTGTGAACCCACGGGCGAACGCAGTTCGCCCCTACGTTGAAATCCATTACAAACAACAGAAAAATTCCCGAACCCGCCGAATCCCCCGAAACATGGCGCGGTGTTATGTAGGGAACGGTTCGTAACCGTTCCGCAAGTCTGCACGACCTTATAAAACGGAACGGTTAAGAACCGTTCCCTACAATAAAATTTACGAACGGCGGGAAATACCGCACAACCGCGAAAATCCCACGGGCGAACGCAGTTCGCCCCTACGTTGAAATCCATCACAAACAACAGTAAAATTCCCGAACCCGCCGAAAAACCACACCATTTCTGCATTCTGCATTATTATTTCTGCATTAATCGAAAGGAGCAAAACCATGAAAAACATCAGCGAAATCCTAAAATCCAACCCCTACCCCGGCCGCGGAATAATCCTCGGCAAAAGCCCCGACGGCAAAGCAGTCGCCGCGTATTTCATCATGGGCAGAAGCGAGAACAGCCGCAATCGCGTGTTTGTCGAGAACGAATTCGCGGGAATCAGCACAAAAGCCTTTGACGAGAGCAAAATGAGCGACCCCTCGCTGGTAATCTACAACGCAGTGCGGGTGCTGGGCAGTAAGTTAATCGTCACAAACGGCGACCAAACCGACACCATTGCGGAGTTAATGGACAAGCAACAAACATTCGAGCAGTCGCTCCGTACCCGCGAGTACGAACCCGACCGCCCGAATTTCACCCCGCGCATTTCGGGAATACTGCACTTTTCAAATTCGGCAGACAACAGTTTCAATTACGCGATGTCGATTTTGAAGTGCGACTGTGCAACAATAAGCAGTGGCAACAATCCGTCTTGTCTGCGGTACACCTTCGCCTACAACAATCCCAAAAGCGGCACAGGGCGGTTCATTCACACCTATAAAGCGACGACTGACCCGGGCGGCAAGCCTGACAACTTGCCGCTCCCCAGTTTCGAGGGCGAACCTGTACCGATTGAAATCAGCGGCAACATCGACGACTTCGCAAGTCTCATCTGGGATTCGCTCGACAGCGAGAATAAGGTCTCGCTGTGGGTGCGGTTTGTTGATGTTGGCACGGGGGCGGTTGAGAGTAGGATTGTTAATAAGTATGAGTGAATATAAAAGCCGACTCTTGGGAGTCGGCTTTTAATTATCTTGCCAATTTGTAGACGATAAACTGGTTAAGGCTTACGCCGTTTTCTTTCGCACTCTCCATTAATTCGCGGTGCAAATCCTTCGGCACTCGCACGGATATTTTGCCGCTGTAATTCTTCCGTGCGTCACTGCGCGCCCTTAATTCGTCCATTTGTTTCAACGTGATGCCTTTGCTGTTGTCCGGGTTGGCTTCGATGTCCGCTAACATTTTTAAGTCCCATTCGTCGGGTTCGGCTGTTGGTATGCTCTTAAATCTTTTTTCAATGCTGTTCATTGCATGTACCTCCTGTAATTAATATTGGTTCTTGTATTAATTTCTTCTACCGAAATAACATTTATTCCACTGTCGTATGTAAATATAAATCTATACTGCGGAATTTTCAACCTATAAACCCCACCGCTCCTAAGCTTTATTATGTCGCCTTTCCAAACTTCTAAATCGTCTAACGCCTTGCGAAGTTTCTTGTACGTGATACTGTCAACCTTGGAAAGATATTTGATTGGTTGCTTTTTTAATATAACTTCCGAACGTTTCACCTTATCAACTCCTTGCATATATAATATCACATCTGCCATCAAATGTCAAGGCTTTTTTTAACCCCCCTACAACGGCTTCTTCCCAATATTCACCCGCCGCCGTGGAAATTCCGGCGGCGTTTCGGCGACCTTGCGTATCACAAGCAACCGCCGCTTATCGCCCTGTGGCAAAGCGTAATCCTCCGCCCGCTCCACAGCCCCGCCCAAAAGTTTCAGCGCGTTATCAGCCGCCTCGCTTTCCGGCCCTTTCATCGCCAAAAACACCCCGCCAAGTTTCACAAAAGGCAAGCAAAATTCGCACAAAGCGGGTAAATTCGCAACCGCCCGCGACACCGCAACATCGTACCTCCCACGGTGTTCAACCCGCAACGCAAGCTCCTCACTGCGCCCATGAATCGCGCTGTAATCCAGCCCCAACTCCGCTTGCAACAGCCGCAGATAATCCACCCGCTTGCGAAGACTGTCAAGCAGCGTAACCCCCAAATCGGGGCGGTAAATCTTCCACACAACCCCCGGAAAACCCGCGCCCGTCCCGACATCTATGACGCTTGCGCCCTGCGGTATCTCGTGCAAAATAAGCGGGTAAACGCTGTCAATAAAGTGCTTTTCCCAAACTTGCGAGGGGTCTTTGATAGCGGTCAGATTGACCTGCCTGTTGTATTCAAGCATGAAACTGCTCATTTTATTGAGTAGGTTTTCTTGGGGTGGTGTGAATTTTATCATGTGAAAGGCCTTTCGGTTGTTTGTAATTTTCATGTTGTTTGTATGTTTTTTCAGTGTAGGGGCGACCGTCCCGGTCGTCCGTAAATTTTCATGTTGCCTGTATATTTTTTCGGTGTAGGGGCGAACTCCGTTCGCCCGCATGTTTACACGGTGCGCCCGTGGGTTTTCGGCGTTGCCGTGGATATGCACGGTTGTGCGGACTTTCGGCGTTGCCGTGGGTATGCACGGTCGTGCGGGTCTTCGGCGTTGCCGTGGGTATGCACGGTTGTGCGGACTTTCGGCGTTGCCGTGGGTATGCACGGTTGTGCGGACTTTCGGCGTTGCCGTGGGTATGCACGGTTGTGCGGACTTTCGGCGTTGCCGTGGATATGCACGGTTGTGCGGACTTTCGGCGTTGCCGTGGGTATACACGGTCGTGCGGAC
>Ga0099364_10011422_pt1 | contig 12142 bp, 8 predicted proteins | sample TergutTh196P3_FD_73070 | JGI IMG/M metagenome (GOLD analysis project Ga0099364, IMG submission 73070) | Microcerotermes parvus P3 segment gut microbial communities from Pointe-Noire, Republic of the Congo - Th196 P3 | ecosystem: Host-associated > Arthropoda: Insects > Digestive system > Gut ...
TTTCCAGTTTTTCTGGGAATTTTAATACCGGATTATATCCCCCCATCATTAAAAGTTATTCCTCCGGCGACAAAGAGCAGATGGTTAAGTATATTTTTTATGGGGCAAAAATGACATTTTTCCTCATGTTGCTGTTTTCTTTGCCATTGGCATTGGAAATGCAGATGGTATTAACACTTTGGTTGAAAAATCCTCCGGAATATGCCGTGTTATTCGCCCAACTGGCACTGATTGACAGCCTGATCAATTCTGTGAGTTTTCCGTTGATGACAGCCGCTCGTGCCACAGGAAGAGTTCGGCTTTATGAATTAACACTTGGAAGCATCCTTTTAGCCAGCTTTTTTGTGTCGTGGATGGTTTTATATTTGGGAGCATCAGCCTATTCGGTTATGTATGTTGCGATTGGGGCAAGCACACTCATGTTTTTTGTTCGGTTGTGGATCGTGAAATCTTTGGTACAGTTTTCGTTCAGATCGTTTTTCAAAAAGGTGATTATACCATCATTAGGCATGACGATAGTATCATGTATTTTTGCAGGCATTGTCTGTTGGACATTACCGGAAAATCTTTTGTTCCTATGTATTAAGTTGGTAGCCTGTGCTCTTGTTATATGTTTTTGTGTTTATTTTGTCGGAATCAACTCGCATGAACGAAAAAAGATGAACAGTTTTGTACTCAGTAAAATATATGGAATAGGTCATTGAATAATCAGAATCACAAAGTAAAGGTATATGATAGAAATAACTGACAAAAAGGATTGTTGTGGCTGTAATGCTTGCAACGATGTTTGCCCGAAGCATTGTATTTCCATGCAGAGTGACAACGAAGGTTTTCTTTATCCAACAGTGGATAAAGATTCTTGCATCGACTGCGGTTTGTGCAACAATGTTTGTCCTATCTTTATGGATCACGACAATATCGTTAATCGCTACGATAATCCATTGGTTTTTGCGGCCTATAACACCGATGATGCCGTTCGTGTCGATAGCACTTCCGGTGGATTGTTTTCCGCTTTGGCAGATAAAATATTTGCGTCAAACGGATATGTGGGTGGTGCTGTTTATATTGAAGATCATACCGTCAAACATATTGTCACAAATGATTCGACACGCCTTCCTGAATTAAGAAGTTCAAAATATTTGCAGAGTTTTAATGATACGCTTTTTTCTGATATTCGTGAGTTGTTACAGCGAGGTGAAAAAGTATTGGTGTGTAATACGCCCTGCGCCATATCAGCTTTGTATAGTTTTCTGAAAAAAGATTATGACAACTTGATTACCTGTGACTTTATTTGCTTGGGCGTCAATTCCCCAAAAGTTTTCTTAAGTTATATGAAAATGCTCGAATGCCAGTATGGGGCTAAAGCAATAAAAATCAAATTTAAGGCAAAGCAATGGGGTTGGCATAATTTTTCAATGCGGGTCAATTTTGCAAATGGCAAGGAATATTGTAAAGATCGTTGGAATGATCCTTTTTTTATAGGCTATCTGCAAAAGAAGAATTTTGCCCGTCCTTCGTGTTATGATTGTCGATTCAAAGGTTTTCCCAGGAAATCAGACATTACATTAGCTGATTTTTGGGGAATTGAGAAGATCGCCCCCAGTATGGACCAAGACCGGGGAACATCGCTAGTGATGATCAATTCGGACAAAGGAAAATCCATTTTCGACAGTTTGGGCGAAACAATCATCAGTCAACAACTCACACTTAAGCAGGCGGAGCCGAGTAATCGCGCCATTTATGAGTCGCTGACACCCCAAGGGAACGACCGCAACGATTTTTTTGATGCTTTGGACAAGTATCCATTCGATGTAGTGGCAAAGCGTTTTTTTCCGTTACCCACGCTAACGAACAAAGTTAAACGAAAATTGCGTTCCTTAAAACAACTTGCAGATTATTTGATGTCAATCGGTTTTTCGATTCGAACATGGTTTATATTCATCTATTATAATTTTTTTAGTTCAAAAGTTAAGTCAAGAACCAAAATTGGTTTTCGTCCATTAAAAAATTGCCGTCTGGTCATCGCCAGAACCGCTCAATTGGTCATCAACGGTTCATTGCTTATGGGGTATCAACAAGTATCGGCCTCTCGAAGAGAAACTCGCTTGTTGCTGGAGCCTAATTCGTCCTTGATCGTTAATGGAAACTATACGATATATGCCGACTCATATATCCGCGTGATAAAAGACGGGAAATTGATCCTGCACAGTGGTTTTATCAATGAAGGAGTCCAGATAACCTGTGCTTCGATGATTACGATTGGAGCAGGATGCGTTATTGCCCGCGATGTAGTGATTCGTGACCATGACGCTCATGTGATAGAAACTCCTGGTTACGAAATTTCCAAGCCGATAGAAATCGGCAACCACGTTTGGATTGGTAACCGCGCCATGATCCTTAAAGGCGTAAAAATTGGCGACGGAGCGATAATTGCCGCCGGTGCAATTGTGACAAAAGACGTACCGGCAAATAGTATTGTGGCCGGCGTACCTGCAAAGGTTGTGAAAGAAAATGTTCAATGGCATTGAAGAAATTTGTGAGTTATGTTTCACGAAATTCCAACAGTTACACTAAATAATGGATTGCAAATACCGGCTATTGGCAACGGCCCCGGGATTTTGGGCAGTTTTACAAGGCATATCCCTAAAAATCAATGTCGGGCATTTGTCATAAAAGTTTTCAACAAGATTTACAAAAAAACTTATGCTGAAAGAAACTATGTTAACGCAATAGCACATTCATTGCAACTGGGTTTTACGTTACTCGATTTTTCGGCTGCTTACGGAAACGAACGTCTCGTTGGCAAGGCAATTGATAAAAGTGGTATTTCACGTGAAAAACTCTTCTTGACAACAAGAGTGAGCAATAGACAACAAATGAAAGGTAACATCAGAGAGCAATTTTATGCAACGCTTGAGAACTTCAGGACGGATTATATTGATTTATACATGTTTCACTGGCCAGTGACCGGCGTATATCTTGATACCTGGAAACAAATGGAGCAATTATATCAAGAGGGCCGTTGTAAAGCCATCGGTGTTGCAAATTGCCATGTGCATCATCTGGAAGAAATACTTACGACTGGAAAAGTCGTTCCTGCAATCAACCAGGTGGAGGTGCATCCGCTTTTTACCCAAAAGTCGTTACTGGAATACTGTAAGTCAAAAAATATCACTGTTGAAGCATATACACCAATTGCAAGACTTGATGATCGATTGGTAAATATCCCGGCATTAAAGGATATTGCACGAAAGTATGGTAAAACCGTTGTCCAGGTTGTATTAAGATGGCATATACAAAACGATGTGATTCCGATAGTCCGTTCTTTGAATAAAAAGCGACAGTTAGAAAATATTTCCATTTTTGACTTTGAATTGACTCATGATGAAATGACAATGATTGACGGTTTTAATATTAATTCCCGATTGAGATATGATCCGGACAATTGTGATTTTTCAATATTATGATCAGTCACCTTTGGGAAGCAATCAAGGCATTGAAAAAGTAATTCTCTTGTCAGTATCGTTTTTCGATGACTTCTCATTAAAATGTCATGGTTTCAAAACAGAGGATTCAAAACAGGAATAAATCATGAGATTATTACTGACAGGAATTGGTGGTCTTTACAATTACGGGTGTGAGGCGATTGTCCGCGGAACGCATCGCGTGATTAGGCATTTCATCCCGGATGCCGATATCGTTTATGCGTCGCCGCGCCATGAGTCGGATCAAAAAACCATTGCCGATCTCGATATTTCGGTGGTCAGACGGGAAATACCCAAACGGTTTTCCCCCTCAAATATCATGAGAAAACTCCAGGGAATGGCCGGGATAAAAAAGTTTTCACAATTCGATTCCCAACGATCAATAGAAAATATTGATGCTGTTTTTTCAATCGGCGGCGATATTTATACCTTGCAGAACCGACGTGGAGATTATAATGGTTCCATCGTCCAATATACCGACTATTGCCTTTCCAAGGGCAAAAAACTGATTCTCTGGGGAGCTTCCGTCGGGCCGTTTTCCTCACACCCGGATATTGAGAAATTGATCATCAATCAATTGAAGAGATTTCATGCCATCACGCTACGGGAAGATGCGTCTTTCGATTATTTGAATTCCTTCGGTCTGAACAACATTCATCGCTGTGCCGACCCCGCTTTTTTGGTTGAACCGGGACTGATTAAAACATCGACAACGACAAATAATCTTATTGGCATTAATCTCAGTCCTCTGTCCGCCTTGACGCTTAACCGTCACATGGCGGAGGTTTTAATGTTGCAATCGCAAACCATTTCAAAAATGATTGATCGTTTTCATGTTGACGTGCTTCTCATTCCACATGTCGTATGTCCGGAAATGTCAAACGACGACGATTTGGGATATTTGTTGAAATTGGCTCAAATGGTCAACAAACCCCAACACGTTTCCGTTCTCCAGAATGCGCATGACTTTATTGAAACAAAACGTCATCTTGTCGATTGTGATTTGGTGATTGCCGCCCGCATGCACTGTGCCATTAATGCGATGACCGCGAGGGTTCCAACGTTACTCTTGTCCTATAGCGCAAAAGCCAAAGGAATGTGTCGAAAAGTTTACGATGTCGATGATTATTGCTTTCCCATTGATTTTTGCAGTTCATCGGAGCATCAAAATGGGTTTTTGGAAACTGTTGAAGCAATTCTTTCCCATAAAGAAGGAATTTATGGTATTTTAAACAAAAGTATTCCTGTGATGCAAGAGAAAGCTGAATTTCCTATTGGCGAATTTACTATCCGCCAAAAATAAAAATGTGTTGTGGTGACATCACCTTTCAGAAACATGTCGAGTGTTTTAGATTTTAACAATTGCTCTATGAGGCAGTCCAAATGGCAGTATTTAGCGTTATTAGTATCATTATGGTGCTTTTTTCATATATTGCGCTATTTTTTCGATTCCGATTTAGTACATGGATATTAGTTTTCCCTTTTACCCTCATTTTAGTGAAATACCTTAAAGAATGTTGGCATGCAGTTCCTTACCCGAATGCGGTAGAGGTTGATCTTTGTATTGCAGCCAGTATCTTGGTATCCAGTATAGTTTTTTTTTTCGCTTATTATCATACCAAAACAACTTTTTGCGAAACTATAGCCAAGAAATTTTTTTTACTACCAAACTCTTTGAGTAGTTATTGTATGAAAAATAGTTTTAAAATTGTAATTCTTTTGGGGGGAATTTATCTGGTATTATTTTGGTATAGTCGTATTCAACTGTATGGCTCATTTTCCGAGGCTGCTTTTGCAATGTACGCAACTGCTCCTGATATTGATGTACCACCACTTAGTGCGCGTTTGGCATTATATTTTTTTTCATTTTTTGCACTGGTGGCTTCATACCGATTCTTTTTGTGTTTTTCCAATGAAAATGTTCAAATAAAATCAATTGAATGGATATTGGTATTTTTGATAGTAATATCTCATATTTCTACTGGAAACAGAGGACAAGTTATTAAATTGCCATTGTTCATTTTCTTTACCATGTTGCTTGTAAAGGCACAAATTAATCAGAAATTACTTCATGTCAATTATACTCATCTAAAAACAATTGGCTTGTTTTTATTTGGTTTTTTTTTATTTCTTATGTTAAGCGATGTCAGAAAAAATAAATATGAATCTTTTACTGAATTTTATAATGATATAAATGTAACAACATTTGTTGAAGGGGGATTAATCGCTTTGCAAATAAATGAAAATAGTGAAAAAGAAGGGGGAGTATCAGATACCGTTGCCAAGTCTATGCAGATTTATGGAAATACGCAGCCATATTTGGGGTTATTCTATACGCCTTATGTTATTGCAACGAATTTGATTCCGAGAGAATACTGGAAATCCAAACCCAATGGTTATGGGAGACAAATAGTCCTTGACTATTATGACCTTGAAGATTCGCGTCATTCAGTTGGCGGAGGAACTTTTGGTGAAGGCTACGCTGCTTATGGGTATATCGGCGGTTTTTTTTATACCATTCTTTTTGCTCTTATTAATGGTGTCGCAACAAAATTCTTTGTTGTATTGGTTAATGGAGCATTTGATTCTATTGAGTATTGGATATTTGGATTGGGGTTCTATAATATATCGATTAACTTTATTCGCGGCGACATGTTGAGTTCATGGGCACAATCGGTATATCCACTTCTCTTTTTTGTAATAATCATATTTTCAATTAATTTTTTCAGCAAGCGTCTATGACGTACCTTATTATGCTGAATTATTTGGTGCGGAATCAAAACTTCTTTGCCAATGCCAACGATAGAGTAACAAAAAGCATTCAAAATACGGGAATTAAAAAATACTTTACCGCCATGAGCAGAATTATCCTGATTCTTAAAGATCAACTGGAACTGTTACCTCCGGTACTCTCTTGTGCGCAAGTGCTTTCTTCATTTGGGCTTCAATTGGAGTTGATCGTTACGTCATGCAACAAATCGACTGTCGATGAATTTCGTGAAAAAGGAATAACGATTCATTGTCTTTATAGTCAACATTACAAAAAGACGTCCCGGTTATGGGTCAAGGCAATACGGTGGCTGGAGTTCCGGCGACTTGCGTGGAAAACTTACGGACGTATCGCAACAAAGGATGATTTACTTTGGGTTGGGAGTGCTGACACCGCCCTTGCTTTGGGAAAAAGACTGTTGTCGCACAAATACGTTTTACACATCCACGAGTTGTATGATACGCTTCCCCGCTATCGGGACGGACTGAAAGCATACGCAAAATCCGCTGCGGCCATCGTTGTCCCGGACATGTCACGCGCTGCGATTTTCAGGGTTTGGTGGGGGTTGTCAAAAACCCCGTTCGTGGTTCCCAACAAGCCTTTCACGCACCCGCGCAGGCAAAAAATTGAAATCTCAGACGTCAATATTAAAAAACAGATTGATGAAATCGGGAACGTACCCATTGTTCTCTATCAAGGGCATATTGTGGGTGGGCGCAGCCTTGATGTCGTGGCCAAAGCGATTCACAACCATTCGCTTCCGATCCGCCTGGTTCTCATGGGAAAGGATCACGGGCGTTTCGTCGAACACTTGAAAACACTTTGTCCCAACCTCGTTCCCCTGGGATTCATCACCCCGCCGCATCATTTGGAAGTGACCAGCCACGCGGCGATAGGAATCATTCAATACAATTTTTCCTGCTTGAATCATGTCTTTTGCGCACCCAACAAAATCTGGGAATATTCGGGATTCGGTGTTCCCACGCTGGCCGCCGATTTGCCATCATTGCGATACTATCTTGACCGCTACAAGGCCGGTGTCTGTTGCGATTTCGATTCGGAAGACGATGTGGCAAAAGCTATCAAACAAATCGTTCATGAACGCGAATCCTACCTGGCCGGTGCAACTGCACTTTATGAATCTTATGATTTGAGTGAATCATACCAAAGTATTTTCAAAGAGCTGGAATTGTGTGTGAAGCAGGCATGACTTGCATAAGACGCTGCATTTTTCGGAGTGATTATCATGAAAATAGCATTAGTTGCCCATAATTTGTCGGTTGCCGGCGGTCTTTCCGTTGGAAAGAATATCATCAAGACGATGCCGGAAATTGCTCCGATGCATGAGTACCTGATGGTTGTTCCCAAAGGGCGCCAGTACCCGGCATTCGAGGATCATTCCCATATTGATGTGTTGCAATGCCCCTCCATGCCGTTATGGAAACGATGGTATTGGGAAAAAACGACATTACGCAAGCGGTTGGGGCAGTTCCAGCCCGATTGGATTTGGGCTTTGGGAAATATTGCCATTGGATACCCGGATTGCCCTCAATCTCTTTTGCTCCATAACCCACACCGGGTTTACCCTGCCTCATTGACAAAATCGTCTTTGTATGAGCGGGCTTTTAAGCGGAGCAGCAATTTTTTATTAAAGCGGTCGTTAAAATATTTAAATAACGTTTACTGTCAAACGGAAACAATGGCGGATCGTTTTTCCTCGCGGTATGGATTTCCGCGAGACAGGGTTTTTCTTTGCCCGAACGCCTTTTCCATATCCATTACACACGGCGATCAAATTCCTCAAAAACTGGCACCATACCAGGAGATGTTTATTCTGTTCGTCTTGACGAAATACTATAAACACAAGAATCTTGAGCGAATTGTTGAAATGTTTGAAAAGTATCGCGAAGAGCTCCATGACGTGATATGCGTTATTCCCCTTGCTGAAAATCAGGGACCCAAAGCGGCTCAACTCATTAAGCGAATCAAGAAACATTGTCTTGACAAAAATATTTTATGTACCGGAGCAATTCAGCAAGAGGAGCTTGGCGATTATTTCCATGCTTCCGATATCATGTTCCTTCCAACCTTGCTTGAATCTTTCAGTGGAACATATCTTGAGGCCATGATGCTTGAAACACCGATTTTGACAAGTGATTTGGACTTTGCCAGGGAAATTTGCGGCGACGCGGCGGAATACATTAATCCCTACTCCATTGAATCCATGAAAAACGGGATATTAAGGCTTAAATCCTCTGCAGAACGTCGTCGTGAGCTTGTAAATTCAGGAAAAGAGAGAGTAACCTCATCGCTGAAAAGTTGGAACCAGATTATAACGTCAGTTTTAGATACTGAAAACATACAATACATAAAATAATTATTGCGTCATGTAACAGCAGGGGTAGTATGATGAGCGTATCGTCCACACTATACAACAAACTTCCGATTTTTCTTCAAAACGTTGCCTGTAGTTGGCGCGGGCGTCATTTGCTGAAAACCCGCTATAGCCAAACATTCCGCAATTTGCTCGCAGAACTCAATGAAATGCAATGGTGGGAACCGGAGCGGCTCAAAGAGTACCAGAACCAAAAGGTTCGTGAGTTGATGGCGCATGCTTACGAAAATGTACCGTATTACAATCGTGTGATGAAAGAAAGAGGCCTGGCACCGAAGGATTTTGAAGCGGCGGAAGACCTCGTCAAAATGCCTTATCTGACAAAGGAAATTGTCCGTCGTGAAGGGAAAAACATGATCGCGACAAATATTAATCTTAAAAGAGAGGCTACTGCGACACATACGAGCGGTACAACAGGAGCGGGACTGAAATATTGGAAAAGTAATTATGCAACAAGTTTCCAATGGGCAGTTTGGTGGCGTCATCTTAATCGTTTCGGTGTAAGATTTGAAGATTCGTCGTTGAATTTCGGCGGGCTGACGGTCGTTCCGTTCTACCAGAAACGCCCTCCTTTTTGGAGAGAAGTCAAGTCGTTGAATCAGGTTTATCTCTCGACCTATCATCTTAAAGAGGAGAACCTTGGGCTCTATATTGACATGATTGAAAAACATGATTTTGTCAGGTTCGCCGGTTATCCCTCCGCAATGTATGTGCTTGCTGATTTTCTTCGCAGAAATAATCATATATTAAAGCGACCGCCGAAAATCATCAGTCCGGGAGCGGAAACTTTGTTTGAAGTACATAGAGAATTGTTTACGAAATGGTTTGGTTCACCTGTGACAAGTCAGTACGGAATGAGTGAAGCTGTCGTGAATTGCAGCTGTTGCAAAAAAAACGTATTCCATGTCGATATGGAATTGGGGGTACTCGAAACTAAAAATATCCGACAAACACCAAACGGCCAAACGGCTTTCGTTATCGGCACAGGAATACAAGATTATGTTCAGCCGTTTATCCGCTACAAAATTGATGACGTGATTACACTTGTGGATAAGGAATGCGATTGTGGAATTCATTCGCAGGGAATCTCATTCATTGATGGACGTGTGGAAAGTTTGATTACGACGCCGGACGGACGACAAGTCGGGAGACTTGACCATGTATTCAAGGATATAACAACCGTTCGTGAGACCCAACTTGTCCAAGATGCACTGGATTCCGTAATCATCAAGGTTGTTCCAGACACGGGATTTGATGTTTCCTCGGAACGTGAAATCATTGCTCAAATGACACATTATCTCGGTAATGAAATGTCATTTTCTATTGAAAAGGTAGATTCCATTCAACGAACAAAGTCCGGGAAATTTCGGTTTGTAATCAGTAATATTATCCCTTATTTATCAAATGAAGTCGAGAAATAACAGATGTTCCAAATCCTTCAAAACCTGAAAACCGGTGAAACGAAAATTGAAGAACTGCCTTGTCCGAGCGTGGGACCTGGGAAAGTTCTCATCAAGACGAGTAAAACTTTGATTTCCGCCGGGACGGAGCGGATGTTGGTTGAGTTTTCCAAAGGCGGGCTCATCGCCAAGGCGAAAGCACAGCCGGATAAGGTCAAGCAGGTACTCGACAAGATTAAAACCGATGGCTTGCTGCCGACGCTTGAGACGGTGTTCAATCGGCTCGACGAGCCGTTGCCGCTGGGGTATTGCAATGTCGGCGAGGTCATTGAAGTGGGGGCCGGCGTTCATGAATTCAAGTCGGGGGATCGTGTGGCCTCGAACGGTGCTCATGCGGAAATCGTTTGCGTGCCGAAAAATCTCTGCGCAAAAATTCCCGACGAAGTGAGCGATGAAGAAGCGACTTTCACTGTTCTCAGTGCGATCGGTTTGCAGGGAATCCGGCTCGTGCAACCGACGCTGGGAGAAAAAGTCGCAGTGTTCGGTGCCGGGCTGATCGGGCTTGTCATCGTGCAATTGCTGAAGGCTTCCGGTTGTGATGTCCTTGCGATTGACCTGAACGACAAGCGGCTTGATATGACGAAATCGTTTGGCGCGACGACGTGTAACAGCGGTTCCGGTGACGCCATCGCTACGGCCAGTGCCTGGACGGATGGGGTGGGAGTTGATGCCGTGATTATTACGGCAAGTGCCAAAACGGACGAGATCGTACACCAGGCGGCGGAAATGTGCCGCAAACGCGGGCGCATCGTCCTCGTGGGGGTTGTCGGGCTCAATTTGCGGCGTGCCGATTTTTACGAAAAAGAATTGTCGTTTCAGGTATCGTGCAGTTACGGTGCCGGGCGTTATGATGACAACTACGAGCAACGCGGCAACGATTACCCGATCGGGTTTGTGCGCTGGACGGAACAGCGAAACTTTGAAGCGATTCTCGGCGCGATACGTTCCGGCGGACTCAAACTCGAATCTCTCATCACCGACAGGATCAAGCTCGAAGATGCTGCGTCGGCCTATTCGAAGATTTTAAGCGATTCTTCGACGCTGGGCGTGATTTTGGAATACTCCGGGACGCCGGAAATGCAGCGAACCATCCGTGCCGCCGAATCACCAAAGAATCCGTCGGGAAAAGTCGTTGCCGCGATGATCGGTGCCGGCAACTTTGCCAAGATGACGATGGGACCGGCTCTGGCACAAACCGCAGCGAAGCTCAAATACGTGGCCGACATTACAAACGTGGCTGCGGCAAAGCATGTCGCCTCGAAGTTTGGGTTTGAGAATGCAACCGCAGACGGCAATATCGCCTGGGAAGACCAGAGTGTCAACACGATTTTTATTGCCACGGGGCACAACTCTCATGCCGCTTTGGTTTGCAAGGGGCTTGAGGCAGACAAGCATGTGTTCGTCGAAAAACCACTGGCCATGAACGTTGAGGAACTCAAGCGCATTGTTGAAACCCGAAAACAGTATCCCAGCCAGCAATTGATGGTCGGGTTCAATCGGCGATTCAGTCCGCACATTCAAAAAATGAAAGAGTTGCTCAAGGGGCGCAGTGAGCCGCTTGCCATGCACTTCGCAGCCAACGCGGGGATGATCCCGCCGAATGTCTGGGTGCATGATCCCGAAATCGGCGGCGGTCGCATCATCGGCGAAGCGTGTCACTACATCGACCTGCTTTCCTACCTTGCAGGTAGCCCGGTCGTGTCGGTGGCCTCGGCCATGATGGGAAAAGGCGTTGCCGTCAAGGAAGACAAAATGTCGATTGTGCTGTCGTTTGAAGACGGCTCGATTGGAACGGTCAACTATTTTGCCAACGGCAGTAAGTCGTACCCCAAAGAGACGGTCGAAGTGTATTCGGAAAACCGGATATTGAAGCTCGACAATTTCCGCAGGCTAGCCGGCTACGGATTTTCCGGCTTCAAAAAAATGAAGCTGTTTCGCATGAACAAGGGACATCGTAACGAATTCAACGCATTTGTCAACCGCATTGCCGAAGGCGGCGAGCCATTGATCCCGTTCGAGGAGCTAGTCAATG
>Ga0099364_10011423_pt1 | contig 12142 bp, 14 predicted proteins | sample TergutTh196P3_FD_73070 | JGI IMG/M metagenome (GOLD analysis project Ga0099364, IMG submission 73070) | Microcerotermes parvus P3 segment gut microbial communities from Pointe-Noire, Republic of the Congo - Th196 P3 | ecosystem: Host-associated > Arthropoda: Insects > Digestive system > Gut ...
GTCCCCGCCAGCGCCCGAACCGGCGGTTGAACCCTTCACCTACTATAAAGGGCTGGATGAATTGGAAGCATGGGCGGCGGCGGAGAAGGAAAAAGAGGCTGCGATGGAGAAGGATGCCCGTGTCAGGTGGTTAACGGAGTTAGCGAAGTATTCCACCCCAAAGCTTATGCAGATGGCGAAAGTCAAACAGGTACCGAAAGGAGCTGACGAAGGCTTAATCCGTCATGCCTTAACCAGACAAATTCGAGGCGACGCACCTGACTTCACGAGTGCGCTTACAAACGCACAGAACCAGCAGCGAGTCCGTGACACTGTTAGACATCAAGTTACAGGGCGAACAACGCCTGCCGTAGAAGTACCTTATAACGAAAACACAACGGCATTTCGCGGGTTGAAGGGATTAGACTCTTTACAAGCTGGGCAACTTAAAAATCCTGAAAAAGCACGAGAAATGTTTTTTGCAACCCGACCAGAGTTCGCCACGCCTTACGCTAAAGAGCGATTTATTCGTACACTTCCTGACGGCAGACCATACAAGGGACGGGACATTGAACTTCCAGACACAGTTGCTGAATTTGACTTGTCCGACTTACCTATGCTGACAAAACACAACCCAGCGGCAGTCAATCCTAATACTCCAAACAACATACATCAGTATTGGTACCCATCTGTTACCGACCTCGGCATACCTTATATCGACGCTGGAAGAACAACAGCACAATCTTTAAGATCGCGTGAAGCATTAAGTTTAGGGAAGCCCGCTTATGAGGGAACAGCCTACATAACACAACCAGTACCTATTCGACAGACCTATATCAAAAATCAACCAGCGGAACAGAGTCGTAATCTATCGCCTCAAGGACAACAACGAGCGTCAATAACATACGCTGATGTCCCCGATCAAACAGATGTTACTTCAACACTTACTCCTGTTAAATTTTTAGAATCAGATCGTATGCCCGCCGTCCGCGAAATGTCTTTTCAAAAACATTGGGGATCGCCGCAGCAATAACCGTCAAAAAACGTACCGTTGGTCACATGCCCAACGTTTTTTGAATGTCATTGGGCAGTTTATTTTTGGCAAACTCCATTAACTGTTCTGGTATTTCTTGGTAGTATGCCTCTGCAATACTGCCTGTGATGGCGGCAATAGTATCGCTATCGCCGCCGACAGAAATTGCATTTTGAATAGCAGACACAAAGTCATGGCTTTCCAAAAACGCCATAATTGCTATCGGCACCGTGCCTTGGCACGTTACGTCAAAACAATAGCTGGGGCGTATTTCAGCTAACGTACCGCTGAGGTCATAGCCAAAACATTTTGTTACTTGTCGTCGAATGTACAGCTTGTCTGCGCCTGCCCACGCCATATACGTCGCCAGACCTACCGCTTGCGCCCCTTTAATTCCCTCGAGATGACCGTGCGTGGGTTTTGTAGCCCACTCAATCTCTTGCATGAGCAAATTACGATACATGTCGATACGCGCTTCTGCACCCATTCCAGAGCCTGCAGGGTGTCTTCGGTGATGCTCCCAAATTCTCCACGCAATGGGGCTGATTCGCATAGCAGCACCATTCCCGTAACTGCCGTATTCATTCCGTTCCGTACTTTGCAACCACCTTAAAAACATACTTCCGTATGCCCGTAAAGATTCTGAGTAACGATTGCCCCACTTCCATAGTGCCTCTCCATAATCACGGCAGAACACACTTTTCGCAAATCGTCCGGATGAATTCCAAATGTCATCGAAACTAACGTCAGCAAAATTCTGCGTGGCGTCGGCAATGGCTACGGTTAAAACGGTATCGTCCGTAAAGTAACACTTATCGTTGATTAATTCAATCTCTTCGGGTCGATCTGTCTTACAGTTATTGAACTCGTAAATGGAGCCGCAAATATCTCCAATGACAGCGCCATACAGCGATGTCCAAGGTGTCGGTGCTTTCCAATTTTCACGAGTTGTAACTCCAAACTCGCTACGCCCTTCATCCCATAATCGTGCAATTATACGCGTTGTTTCCATCTTTTCTCCTTTTCTTTTACCGAGATTATCGGCATTTTTTCGTGTTTATCAACGGGTGCTTTCCGCACAATCTACGCTAACTGTGCTAAATGAGGCTGAATTCTAAAAGAATCCCCTAAATTCCGCCCAAAATCGCTCTTGACTTATTCAAGGTTAATGTTAGATTCGCAGACAGAAATGAAAAATGCCCGCCCGGTGTTACCAGCACCAGCGGGCGAGACCTTTAACAGAATTTTCCCGAGTCATGAAAAACACTCAAAATCAAAGGTACGTAGATTGTACAGTACCGTCCGATGCAGCACAAGTTTGGTGCTGCAAATGTTTGGATTTTATTCCATGTAAATCTGTGTCCTTGCGCCTCTATGCTGTGCTTTATGCAGATTTACGTGGAGAAATCAAAGCTGCCTGTGTACATCTTTGCCCGCTCTGCGGTCATCTGCTCAATACAGGTTGTTCGCAGGTTTTGTGCCGGATACCTACTACGGTTTTAAGGGCGTTGAAATGAATCAAGCCGTCTGCACCTCCGAATCAGCAGGCTCGTTGATGTAGGTTTTGTACCATTCGCTGTCTTTGGTGTGGAACTCGCAGCACTCTTCTAACGCCCCGTTACACTCCCGGCTCTCCACTTGGTCATCCAGTTCCTTACGGAACTCTTCAACACTGCTCGCGACTTGGAACATATTCGGCGGAACATACCACTGGCAGTCTTTCTCCCAGCCGCAATGGGACAGCATCCAGAACTCTAGCAGCGTCATCACCGCCCGGAAATACTCAAGGTTATAGGTATTTTCTTTCGTTCCGTACCTGTACCGCCAATCCTCAACAGTGTTCGGCATGAACGACCGAAAAGAGTAGGGAATATCTTTGTAACTGGAATTGTATTCTTTGAGGAATTGCGCAAAGACTTCCTCATGCTCAAACACCTGCCGCTCGATCTCCTGAAGGGTTGTTTCGGAAATGGTCATGTCGAACAGGGCTTTGTCCGTGTCGCAATTATATTCACGGGGAGATATTGTACCGGTGAGTGTGATTTCCGCTTGTATCGCCTTGTCCCTTCCATTGAACATTCCCCTAAAAGCATCCACCCAGGACGGGGCGTGGATTTTTTCCAGGTATTTGTGTCCGCACAGTTCGTACCAACCGTCATATTCCGGTTCGTCGGAAGGATCGTACATTCCGTTTTCGCTCAGTTCCTTCCACGTCAATTCATCCTCACGGTAAGCCATACAAGGCTGGTCGAGATGGAACATTCCGGAACCGGTGCGGAACGTAATGGTTCCATTTTCGTTAAAAGTTATTAAGTCGTTGGACATGTTGTTTCCTCCTTCGTAGAAGTGTAAAAATCATACTGTGACCGCTCCTCCCGGCACAAAGTGCGGGCAGCCATTAAAATCATCTGAAGCCTATCCATTGCCGAAGCCCATTCCTGCCGAAAGCTGTGCGGAATAATGCCCGTGAGGTCAGCATCCTGATGGAACTCAAAAAGCCGCTGCTCAAATGCCTCGAGGATTGGAAGCGTTGCTTTTGTAAATTGCCTTTGCATTTTCTGCGGCTCATTCTCCGGGCATTTCATATCTTCCACCGGCAATTTCATCGCCAGCACCTCATCCAGACGCGAAGACGGTCCCTCGTCCCAATCGGCACCGCATTTTTCGCAGTGCTTCATCGAAGCGGGCTTGATGTAATCTTCTTCACAATTACAATCCCAATATTCATCGGTGAGTACGATATCTCCAATTTTTTCCAGCATAGCTGTTTCTCCTATTCGTCCTGTACAGTTTTCTTTTCAATCCTCAGTGAAAGCCAATTGCCACAAGAATCACTTCCCATGGTGTAAGCAGTCTTAGACGCGTTTAGTTTAATTTCCCAGTCGCAAGGGTCATTAGGGTCGTATCGGCGCATAACGTCGTATATCGTCTCTGCCCCGTGCAACGGATCGCCGTCAATAATCTGTTGTAACGCCTTTTTCGCAAGGGGCAGCGTCGCATAGACAGCAACAGTGCCAAAGTCTATATTGTCATTGTCGTAGGCGTAGTGAAGGACAAAAACCGTATTTTCTTTTTTCGTTGATTTTTTAGGCATAATTGAATTTCAGTTTGTAATTTTTCTTTCCGTATTTCCCGTCCAAAAAGGCGAGCATATCCCGCAAATGGGCGAAACCGATTTTCCGCCTGCCTCGGACAATGTACTTTTCCGTTTGCCCTTCGGCAAATAAACATTTGATTCTTTTCATGTCGTTCCTCCTATTCAAAAAATGTACCTTCTACTATCGTCATTTCTGGGTTGTGGTCTAACCGGTGTAATTCGAGTTCGACGGCAAACTTGAAAGGCATCGCTGCCTGTAGCCGCTCAATGTGTGCCAGCACCTCATTACGGAATTCTTCCCTGAGGTAGCTGTCGCAAAAATCTCTATGAAAACTACATCGTACAGTTGTTCGTTTGTTGCCCTTTTCCAATGCCATAAAACTTTTACCGCATCGGTAGTTGTCATAACTCGCTACAATCCCTTGAATATCATTCTGCTGCGCCTCTTGATTGGGATCATCAACAGATAATCTGGGAAAGAACAGGTAGGGAAGAATTTTTTTCTTTACTGTCTGGCGATCCTCTTCACAAAAAGCGTCGAAATCTTTATCGATCTCTATAAAAATGTCAATTCTATGTCCTCTCATCATGTTGCTGTTCCTTTGTTAGTCTAACCAGTGTACCCGAATAACGTTATCCTTCTCGTCTTTACACTTCAGCCACCCTTCAAATATACTCACAATTTTCTTGTTTGTAATACCTGGGTGATCCGGATTGTGCGCAAAATACTCGCTTATTTCGTCCGGCGGTAGTGTTTTCAATTCCTCAATACATTTTTCAAATGCGTCGGTGTCGCAATGGATTTCCCATTCGCCGTAACTGCTGATTTCGTCTGATGTCCAAACGTAAACGTCATAATCGGTTAGCAGATCATAAACTTCATCCGCCTGGTAGCTAAACATTCCTGGCGGGCGGTACACACATTTATACTCTTTGACTACGTATGCTCTCATTTTTTCCTTTTACAAAATCGGGTTAACAATAAAACAAACCTTTTCCCGCAGCAAATCTGGGGGCGAAAAAAATCTCGCCATTCCAATGAAAAGGAATGGCGAGAGATGCTTGTCACCAAGGTAGATACAAAAACTTTACAATGGGACAGACAACATAAACAAAAATACCAATCACAAACAGAAATTTAAACCATTCAAAGCCGGACATTTGCATAGGTTTCAAGGGGGTAGGTGAACAACAGACAAAACATAGAATAAACGGCACCGGCAGATGGACTACCGGTGCCGATACGCAGCGGGCAGTCCGCAGCGAACCCAAACAGACCCATGGGGACGAAAGGAATGATGAATAAGTGAAAGAGCCATTTACAGTTAATTTAACCTTAAATGGAAAAGCACCGATAAGGGTTGAGATAACCCGATTAGGTGTTATTTTTATTCTCATCGTGCTAAAGATTTACGCACTTATTTTCTAACAATCATTCAACCCCCGTTACCGTTAACGCGGTAGCGGGACTTTTCCTTTCGACAAGGGGAAGAGACAATTAGTTCTCTCCATCTATTTATAACGCAAAAATGGCGAGAATTTAGACACCTCTTCGCCCCACCATGCTTCCACGACGTGGAAGCATCTCTCGCAAATACCTTGTTTTATAGGCGCATCCTCGCCTTCGTTTTTTCAAAAACGAACAGGCTGGTGTTTAACCGGGGTGATTTACACGGCGTGTAACCTACTCTGCCAGGGCGAGCCTTGGCCGCGGGTTATCGTTAATGGTCATGTCGTCCATCACGGCTTCCCGTTGATCGCGGGTCAGATGGTACCTGTCGAAAACTTCACAAATTCCTTTGTAGTTCAGGAACGCTCGGAAAGACAATTGCGTGACTCCGTTCCGGTCGTAATTGCCGGTTTGGACATTCTGACCTATCCCACGGTTCAGAGCTTTCTGTGTGAAGAGGGCTTCGACCTGTTTGATGTCGCCTCTTTTTCGGAAGTCCTCAATCAGCCGGTTCCTGCCAATGTCAATGCCGTTATTTCTGAGGATATAGGCAAGCCCCTGGAAGTGGCAAACGACCTCACTGTATTTGACGAGGTCGTAAAACTCTACTTTCGGCATGTCCTCGATAATTCGCTGCTGCTGTTTCACGATGGTTTTCTTCTGCTTTTCGATAATCCGCATCGCCTCGGCGTAACCAGCGGCGACAAGTTCGTTCCCGGTCAATGCTTGTTTCGCAGAATAGCTGCCGGTCTTTCGGATGGACGGAACAACCTCCCCGGCAATCCATTTCTGGAAGGGCAGAGCAAGCGGCTTGTCCGACCTGGCAAGAAAAAAGTACAAGCCCTGTTCCGTGAGAACCGTCATTTCCTGCATCCCAGAGGGGGTCTGAACGGAACAGACCCCTCGCCATTCCTCAGGAATATGCGGCATTGTGCCAGTTATTCCCTTCCAAGTGTAACCGAGCCGCTCGGCTACATCTTTTGCAACAAAGGCGATCTCGCCGTTGTGAGCGGTGGTTCGCACCGGCCCGAATTCGTGGTTCTGAAAAATTTGAATGTTTGCCATATTTCTTCTCCTAATAAAGGGTTGAAGTGAATGAGTGGGTTAACGATACTACGGCAAAGCTGTAGCGGCAAATTTAGGCGGGTCGTTGGTGCTATTGCCTCGTTCGAGGGGACGGTTTAGGAAGCTCTGCCCACGAAATACCGTGAGTACGCGTGTCTACTTCTGGCTCTACAACTGTCCGAACAATTCCATCGCTAGAATCGCAGTCAAAGGGTGTTCCCGCGAGTGCTACACGGGGAAGAACTGCATCGAGGGAAAACTCAATGAAAATGTTCGTCCGCTCTATATCGTAAAGTCGGTTCAGTACGGCGCTGACGTGCTTTATTCCCTCTCCTAACGCCGTCAGCAGCATTCGTGAACCTTGCTGTTGCCATTTCACGGACTGGTTTTCGGAAATAGGGACAAAGTTCGGGTTATACGTCGCGGTGTAGTCTCTTGCAACCAAAGCACAAGCGTCCGACTCAAACCACGTTCCTTCAAAAACGGGTCGCGGTACTGCGAGTCTAAAACTGTTCACCCAAACCCAATGGTCGTTGCGACTGATACCGCCCATACTGGAAAATACAGAATCGGAGCAAAGACAACCTTTGCAGATTGTTTCGCGGAGAGGCTGCGAAAAAGGGTCAAGGGTAAAACATTCATCCCCTATTTTAGGGAGGTTATTACGAAGGTCGAAATGGCGTGTCATAGGTTCAAGTTGGTTAGGGAAAACTGCCGATAAATCGAGCATGAGTACAGCCCAAAGTATGGCATGGTGTTGCAACTGTCAAAAATTCTTTGATAAAGTCCTCGAAGGTACACCTTGCGACGTTCAAGTACATTACGTTACGGACAAAAATGAAACCAAGTTCCAAGATTGTCACGCCTGCCCTGACTGCGGACATCCCCTCGAGCTGCCCAGTGCGAACATTCGCATTCTCGCTCGATTGAAAATCATCCCCTCTTGATTTGTGCCGGGAAGGGGCTAGACTCGGGGGAATGACGGAAAAAATGACGCGGGAACAATTGGTAGAACGAGAGAAAAAAATAATAGGCAATCTAAATGCATGGCTTGGATCGACGTATAGATTTCGCACGTTTGACTGGATAGTAATGGAATTTTTATTCCTTAAAGCCTGTATCCGCTACCTTTATTTTCGCTTTTACCCATGGTTATGACTTATTTCACCTGATTGGCGAAGTATGTGGCTAACGCCGATACTAATGGCCATTTTGCATACGCCCCCAGCCCAGCCAGTGATCCGGGAATGCCTCGTAACGCTGCCCTGCTTCCCTGCATTCGCCGATGCCCCGCCATACCCCTTGCACTCGCAACTGCCTCTTCTGTTAACTGCGGAGCCGCCATTCCCAAGGGGATCATCCAAGCATTTCGACCTAGCGTGCTGTCTTTGTCCACCATCACACCGATAGTCGGTCCAGAAATATTTCCAATAGTAGGCAGGTAGTCATTAGCCGCACGATAGGCTCCCACCATCCCTCTACGCCCGATAACATTGGATATGTTGTGCATGTTTTGAGCATGTCCTGCTTCGTGCATCATTACACTCGGCGAAGTAGAGCTGGAAAAGATTCGATGCGGACCTTGTGCCGTCGGAACTGTCACCGCGTCCCCGCCTCGATATTTTGCTAAACCATGATTGTTTGTTTTCGGCACCGACATCCCGATATTGATCTTATGCGGGACTTTTTTCTGCGTAAGATACTGGCTCGCCATCTCCCTTGCTTGCCCGGCATTATGCCGGGTGATAGGTTGCAAAAAGGGTCGCAAAAACGAACCAAGCCTGCCTACCTTAATCTGCGGCATTGCGGCTCTTTTTTTTTAATTGTTCCGCCTCTTTACGTTGGTAGGTCTTACTGACTTCCCGCATCAGCACTTCGGCAGCCATCCGGTGTAGTACCTGATGGGTCGGTGCCGCTAATTTTTCATTTTTGCCTAGGCACACGAACATTGCTGTTTTCGCAGGATACCCCTGCCGCACCATGTCCGCTGCTTTTCGGAAGGGTATGGCAAAGGGTCGGACAATTTCTTGCGTTAAGAAGTAGCCCGCACACTTTTCCATCTCATCAGCGAGGGAAAGATGGGCTTTGAGTAACGTATCCGGGGCGTTTGCCGAAGCCTGTTTTTGGAATTGTTCAGAGCCGTTCAAAGCTATCTGCAAGGCTGCGAAAGGAGTGCGTATCGTCAATCCGGCTTCTTTTGTGCCCGAAGCGGTGGTCGGCATAGCACTGGTTTTTTCCATAAGTTGTGCCAGCCATTCAATAAATTGTTGATATTTCTGTTGCACCTGCTGGTTCACTACCCCGACTATACCGGTTTCCGGGTCGGTGGCTTTGTTGTACATCTGCTGTCCACTGTTAAACGCATTTTGTTGCCATTGGGGCCGATTGTAACCTTGCATACCGAATGTACCAGCGATACCTCTGCCGATTCCGCCCAGCATATCTTGCCAAGGTTTTACTCCGTTTCGGAAATCATTAATTGCCGCCCTTCCCTCTCTTGCAAGATCACCCATTTCGTTGGCAGCCCCGCTAATAGACTCGCCCATACCTCCCAGGTGGTTTTGTATATTGTCTACTTTATTCCCCATTTGGCTGTAAAGATAGTAACCACCTAAGGGCAAACCAACAGTAGAAACGGGACGCTGTTTCACCTCCTTTATGGTGTTTTTTCCAAAGTTTTTTCCCATAGACAATGCCCCTTTTCCCAATTGTCCCCATGGTATTTTTGCAACTTTAATTGTCAAACCTTCAGCACTTTTATTCATCGGTGTCATCCCCTTGTTTAAGAATCCCATCATCTGCCATGTATTCCCGCTATGTTTGCCGGGGATATTTTTTAACATCTTCCATTTCTGTTTGCCCATTAAAGATGCTACTGATTTATTTGCAACATTGGATTCCCCTTCCTCCTCTTCCGGAACGGGGACACCTTGCTGCAAAAAACGTTTTTTATGCGCATTCTGCAGAAAACTGTTCGTAGGGGCTGCGTCGAATGTCGGAATAGGCATCTACCCATTATAGCAAAGAAAGGTCTCTTAGCCTCTCAATAACGGAGCTAAGTACCGGAACAATAAGAGCCAAATTGCTCTTGACTCTTTCGACGTTAATGTTAATCTCGTGGCATAAATAAAAAATGTCCGCCGGTGCTGAACCACCGGCGGACGAGGACCTTAATCAATCTAATCGTATGAACACAGAACAACTGATAGAAGATCCCATAGTTCGTTTCCGCTTTTTAGGGCGGTCAGCTTTCCCATGCCGTGATCGTAGAAATAACGAGAGGCTGCAAAAAGCACTCGACATGTTGCGGCAGCGGGACGAGCAAGCTGCCTTACAATATGCAAATTATACCGCACTGCAGGACAGTCTGTCAATAAAGCCAATTACACTCGAGAAAGAAACATGGAATGCTGACCTATACTCGCCGAATATAGTCAATCAAAAATGTATTTTGTGCGGTAAATAAAAGAAGGCCGCCGGTACGGAGAGGCAGGACCACACCGTACCGGACAAGAGGAACGCACCGTCAGCGGTTATGGTTATAAAAACCGCAAACCAGCAACGCTTCTTGCAGCGACCACCACCAGAACTTGGCAAAAAGGATTACCACTGCCCCAATGATAGAGAAGAAAGTCTGCATCTTACTGAAAAAGTTACAGATCTATGCACGGGTAGGTGCAAAATGCACCTGCGACCGGTGAGATAGAACCCGCATGAAGGCGGGTGTACGGCGAAAAGAGACGACTGATGTTTAAAAGCCTAATGTTTGCATATCCTCCCAAGTGTCGTTGCCTCTGATCCTCTCGTAAACAAACGGTTTAGCCGCAGCGTGAGCTTCTTTTACAGTCCGCATTGTCTGCTGTATTTCTTCTTTTTTCCCGTTTTCAGCGAATTCAAGAACCCGTTCCAGCAGGCAGTAAGTTCGTCGGTATAGTCCAGAAAGAGCCGACCAATTGGTGATGCAGCAATCCGTTTCATCAATCAGCCCATCAATACGATAAGCAAGGTCTACCGCTCTATCGTTTTTTGTTACCCAAGCGTCGAGGATGTCTCTTACCTCACGGAGGATAACGCACATCAAAAACTTATCTAATAGTTTTTCCTTATAACTAGACGTATTCATTGCAAGACCTCCGTCATTTTCATCAGAGTATACCGGATTCCTGTGAAAAAACAAGCGAGTTATCAAGCATCTCGCCGTTAAAAACGATTAAAATTCCGTCACACTCTCGATTTTAATCGTTTTTTTTTTGTTTGTCGGTAACTGATTAAGTTTCCGCCAAAAACGCACCCACAGAACCGTAACTTTGATTATAGTTCCGTGCTTTCTCAAACAGTCCGTTCAATGTCGGCATGGGATGATCCATTCCGCCGAAAAGGACGTAACAAAACAGGTCGGGATTCTTTTCAATATCCTGCTTCGCCCAATCGGTGGGAATGTAAATTCCGCGATGAAGCGTACTGTTCGGTTTCATAATTGCGTTCAATTCATGGAACGCGGGGGCAATGTCGCTCATCTGCAAATCTTCGCCGACACGCGGATTGATAATCATCAAGCATCCCGCTGCCACAGCTGTCCGTGTATCACACTTAGCAAACAATGACCGATCTAAATTTTTAGCCATCGCATCGCCAATAGCGTACTTGTCTTTAAGTTCCTTTACCAAAAAGGCAGAGAACAAAAGCCGTCCGCGGCTGATGATGTCATTGAAATCGTTGCCGTCGAAAGAGCCGAGATTACTCGACCGATTTGCGTAAGCGTTGAACTGGTGGAATGTCCGTGCAATCCAACTGTTAATCGGTCCCCAGCTGTCTGCTAATTTCGCTTTGATGAGCGACGTTACCTGGGCATTATCAATGATAATCATCGGCACATCGAGATTAGCAATATGCCCGTAGGCTTTCAAGGCGTTAAAACATTGCCTGGGTCCGTCAATGTTAGGATCAGGCAAGGTAACAATGACAATGACATCCTTTTTGGGGTGTCCGCCCCGTTCCCGAATGATATTCTGGGCGATTTTAACAACTGCGGGGCCTCCGCCGCTGCCGGTGCCGCCGCCGAGACCGATACAAACAATGATCTTCTCAAAATCCTCACCGAACTCCCGAAGCATTCCGCTTCGGATTTGGGTGGCTTTGACCTCCACCCGCTCTTTTCCAACAGCCGGGTCTTTGCCCGCCCCTTGTTTGTCGATAGGCAGTTTCGCAATCTGGTCTTCGATAGCATCCAGATCGGTTTGTGCTGTGTTCAGCAAAAGTACCCGGCGATAACCGAGACGGTGAAATGCTGTAGCGATATTATTGCCGCACTGTCCGACACCGATGATGCCCATCTTGAAGGCAAGTTCGTGTTTGAAATTGTCGGTGATAGTTTTGACGGTTGTAGATTGGGTCTCATCAGCATCGGCTTCAATGAAGCCTTTAAAATCAAATTCTGACATGGCGATTAATATGGGGTTAGAATGTTAGAAAACAGTGTGAAACTCCCTACCCTAAAGGGCAGGGCTTCTTATTCGCA
>Ga0099364_10011424_pt1 | contig 12142 bp, 12 predicted proteins | sample TergutTh196P3_FD_73070 | JGI IMG/M metagenome (GOLD analysis project Ga0099364, IMG submission 73070) | Microcerotermes parvus P3 segment gut microbial communities from Pointe-Noire, Republic of the Congo - Th196 P3 | ecosystem: Host-associated > Arthropoda: Insects > Digestive system > Gut ...
TGTCCAAAGGGCCGTTGGGCTGATATTCAATATCAAACCCGGCCAGGGTATCGACTTCGATGCTGCAAGCCTGGACATCCAGCGGAATATCCAGCCAGACAGGGCCGGGCCTGCCGGTGGCGGCTTCATGCCAGGCCCTTTCGAGGTGGTATTTAATCATCAAAGGGTCGTCAACCAGGGCGGCATACTTGGTGATGGGCTTCACCATGGATATAATATCCACTTCCTGCATACCCATCTGTCGGATGCCTTGATTATTGATCATATCCGCCCGTTTTGCCTGCCCGGAAAGCACAAACATGGGCGTTGACTCAATCCAGGCCGCGGCAACGGGCGTAATGGCGTTGGTAGCCCCGGGACCGCTTGTTACCATTAGAAAGCCGGGCTTGTTAGTCACCCGGGCGTAGGCTTCCGCCGCTATACCCGCGGCCTGCTCATGCAAACAGGCGGTATAGGATATTTTTTCGCTTCTGCCTAATGAGTTGTTCATGTGCATAGCGCCGCCGCCGGTGAGTAAAAAGGCGTGGGTAACCCCCCTTTGTGCTAAAAAAGTCAAAATATAATCTGACAACTGCATAACTATTTTTGCTTCTTTTATTAAATACATGCGTATAAAACAGTTTCAGCAATCGTTTTACTGTGATGGCGCACATAAAGCTTATATTCTGGTACAAGCTGTTTGATATATATAGGTATTTCCCATAAATCATTTAATTGGTGGTAGATGCTAATTGCTAATTTTGGAGTATTGGCGATTATTGTTTTTTTCGCGCCTTTTAATGCATTCAACTCAGCGCCTTCTATATCCATCTTAATAAATGTGGCATTATTAGTTATATCGTCAATTCTTACTGCAGGAACTGTTTGACGCAGGAAAAAGTCATCGATTTTTAAAACGCTTACATATTCGAATGAACCATACGTTTCTCTGCCGAAAGATAATTTACCGGTTTCATTCCACACGCCTGCATGATATAAAAAAATATTATTTCTATTAACTGATTTTCGCAAATCGTTATAATTCTGTTCATCTGCTTCAAACGCGTATATCTGCTTAAATTCATTGCTAGGCACATTATTTATAAACCGCTTCAATGTGTCGCCTGTATAGGCTCCGCAGTCAATGAAAACTTCATTATTATGAAAACGGAAAAAATCAGGGAAATATTGGTTATTGCTGAACAACTCGCCGTAATGATAGCGACCAAACGCGATTCTATTAATCAATAAACTCGAATAGATACGCTTGGATTCCTCGTCTGCAAGCATATCATAGACATCCATGATCCGGTTTTCATTAAACCATTTTGGGGAACGTTCGATTTTCGATAAAGATTCATTTAAACATTCTTCAGGGTCAAGACAGCGAATGCCCATGCTCTGCATTTGTTTTATAATTGGTTCCCGGTCACCAACAAGGGGTATCACAATTAAGTCGTCAAATTTACTTAGTTCCATTGGCGATACGCAGGGCAAATTGTTAATCGTTTGTCCCCATTTGCTTGAATTGTTGTCACTCAGTAGATTTACCTGAAATTTCTCTTTAAAATTCCAAGTCTCAAATGCTTCTTGAAAAAACCTGCCAAGACCAAAGACACACACATTCTTAGCGCTGGCGCATATTTTTATAGGGCTGTAACTACCTTTTTCACAGGCGAAACTCACACTTTTTGATAAAGCAGCTCTCATGTTACCAATTTACAACAACAATCTTGACGTAACTAAATTAATCTAAGATGCTCTTCTCTTGTTACGAGTTGCATTTGACTGCGCGGAAAGGCAAACTCACAGGTACGGCAAAGAATATCCGCATTCGAGCTTTTTTGTGCGCCGAGTATTCGCTCGTATTCAGAATTATCCTCAAATAATCCATAGTAGTCGCTTTGTAAAATATTTCCCAGAAGAAGTTCATAGCCATATACACGGCTACAGGCTAAAACATCGCCATTCGGAAAACAGATGCCATGCATACGCATTTTTTCGTCAAAAAATTTTTTATCATCCTTATTAAATTGCTTGGTTTCGCAGTATCCTATTTGACCACACTGTATCGGGTAATTGTGATTATAAGATAGGGTATTATCGGTACTTACACAACCGGCAATCGGGAATGTGATGTCTGAAAAATTTTTATACTCACGTATATTAATCCCTTCTTTTTCAAGCGTGTCTACTACTTTAGAGTGTATCTCGCCGTGGTAGGATATCCCCGATACGAGGAGACCATTTATGTCCCCGATAGCGTAGTCAAACGTCTTGAAAAATTTGACAAGCAATGCCAAGTACTCATCGGTCACCGGTATTTTTGCGTTTCCGTCTTCATCTGCTAAATGCGGAACGACATGCTCAAAACGAATATTTTGCAATCTCTCAATATCAGCATAAGTCATCCCTGTTAAAGTGGTGTAAAGTTGAACCTCAAACCCTTGCCGAACAGTTTCGAGAATCATATCTGTAGTGCGTGTATTCAAGTAAGGTTCCGCATACCCCGAAAAGTCAATGTGAATATTCTTATCTCTTGGAATTTTGGCCAAAATTTTCTCGAAAGTATCATAAGAAAGCAACCAGTCTTTCGGTAAATCATCCGGTTGTATTTTTAGGCGTTCGGCGTATTTTGAAGTAAAGAGCTTTTGCGCACACCATTTACAATTTACGGTGCATCCCACTGCAGGTGAGAACTCAAAGCCATAAAAAGTTGGCTTTAACTTGAAATCAGGGTATATCTGCTCAATTAACTCTACCGCGCTCCAAAAAATATTTACAAATCCCCATTCTGTCAGCATATTGTCAATGGATTTCAGCACATCGACGCGGCTTGCGCCGATACCGATAATAATCGGCGTGGATTTATCGAGTTTTTGTAGATGGTCAAGACTTATGACTTTCACGCACTCCCACTCGCCCGCCGTCACTTTTTTATCGTCACGGTCAGCAAAAGCGGAAAGCGTAAAGCCCTGACTTTCGAGAATGCGCCGGGCGGCTCTGCCTTGTTCACCTGCTCCGTAGATGATTATTTGTGTGCATTCCATTGACGTACCTCTTTTCATTTACTTATTTCAATAAGCATAGCATATACAGTCATCCATCCAATTTTTTCCGTAAAGCCGAAGCGCTAGTTTATAGTTCGGATTCAATTGCTTGATATAGTGTGGAATTTCATAAATATCTTCGTGTTTGTGATATATGCTGACAGCAAGTTTGGGTTTATGCGTAGTTATAATGTTATGCGCCCCCTGGAATGCTTTAAGCTCATATCCTTCAATATCCATAGCAATAAATGTTATTTTCTCATTTTTACAATATTCATCAAGCGCAACAACTTCAACTTTAATACTACCACGATCAGAAATTCTTGAAGCTTGCAAATCATTCGGTTCAAACAAACTCAAAGTCTCGGACTTATCGGCGCACCCTTTGTTTACAACTAGGCAGTCACGCAAATTCGCCAGTTCTTTCTCGCACTTCACAAATTGAGCAGGCGATGGTTCAAAGGTAAAAATTTTTTTATAGTTATCACCTATATATTCAATAAAGCACTTTTCGTTAAAACCGTCAGCGCAACCCATATGAACAAATACCTCATCCGGTACAAATAATTTGTTTTCATAAAAGAAATCGAAATATTGCCGCTTATTTACATCAACACACTCCCGATGAATAAAGCAAGCATAACCGTCTGAACGGAGCATTTTGCGAACTGTATCTGCTTTTTCATGATCATAAATAGAAATACAGATTATGCTTTCTTAATTAGAATATCTCTGACAAAATAATTCATAAGTGATTATTTGTAAACCGAATTTCTCATTTTGAGTTAAATTGTTATCAATAATAGCTTCAAATTTTTTAAAATCGTTAAAACTATATCGTACAATATTCATATCGGTAAGGGATTGCAAAATTTCGCCGCAATCCCCCCCCCCCCGAACATAAAGAATTTTCGTGGTTTTGACAGCTTTTTAGCATCGCAATAATCTTCTTTAAGATTTGAGGTCAATTGCGCTAACAACGGGTTATATTCCATATCCAGAAGTGATTGATTATTTCTGAATCTTTTTACATAAGCATCAAAAAGTGCAATACTTGTTTTATCGCTGAAGTATAGACGCGCTTGGTTTACGAGCGATTTAATTTCCATATGATTCTATTCTCCTAAAAATCTTGGTTTTCTGATTATTCCAAAATGATTTTATTTTACAATTTCTACCCAATCAGTAAATGTTTTCTGAATTCATCAAGCGATTTAAAGTCAATGGGATCAAATCTTGATGTCTCAATTCTCACAAAAACATTTCTTTTTAAGCTGTTAGATATAAACTGTTTTAATAAATCGCTATAATTTTTCGATAAACGTTTTTTTGCAAAAACGTCATTTTGCGCAATAATTATTTTTGCGTTTATTGAGGCGGCGATATCAATGAACGCACCAATTTCATTGTAATTGTCGTTTGTGTCCTGAAGCAAGATGTATTTTAATTCTATCTTTCCTCCTGCTTCGGCGTATTTATATAAATTGTTTATAACGTTATCAAAACAGTCAACTTGTTTTATTTTTTTATATGTTACACGTGTTCCTGAATCCAAACTTACATTTATTTGTCCTTTGCCTTTCTTCATCATTTCGGCTAGTTTTTCACTATATACAACGCAGTTTGTCAATACTTCGACCGATAAATTGTTTTGCTCACAAAGACGGATTGCTTCTTCAAACTCGGGATTTATCGTTGGTTCACCAGGGACAAATCGTATAATTTTCACATCCGGGCACATAACCAAAATTTGTCGTAACGCTTCAAGCACGGAAATAGAAGTGTTATTTTTGTCAAAATCAGATTTTTTAGTATACCCACAATATATACACATAAGATTGCATTTTGAATGTTTGAAGACTCCATCCAATGCTACTAACTCATAATTTGAATTTGTACGGTAAAAACCGTCTTTTAAATTAGGGCAACCCGTGCACACTGTTTGCCGCCCACTTAACAAGTCGTCTGTTATTTGTTTTCTCAAACCATAATGATCTTTCAACGGTTCAGATATGTCGGTGCCAGAATAGAAAGTATTTGGTCCCCCGACTTCACTGCTACAGCAAGCCATTATTTTATCTGGCCAAAAGACGATTGCTGATGATAGCGATTTGCACCCCAAACGCCACTCAAACCCTTGTTCTTCAAATGTACGTATCCGATTTCTCTCAACGCCGTGTTCGACTAAATATTCAATAATTTTGGGACGAACTTGAGGGTTTTGCGTTGGATAAATAATGTAATTAGGATGTCTGGAAATAGCTTCATCCAATGGAAGGATAGGCTGTCCCCCTGCATAAGATGTGTCCCATTGCAGGGATGTATACTCCAATGGGTCAAATTTTGTCTGATGTTTACTCTTGTCTTTGTCAGCAAAACAATCTGGAATCAAGCCAGCATCAACAAATCTTTCATAATTAAATTTGGCACTATCACCGGCACCGTAAAATATAGTCGTATTACTCATAAATCTAAACCCTCCGTCATTGTTTTAAATCCTATTATTGAAAACGTAAATCTTACCCTATCTTTGCATTCGCAAGTATCTTTTCGACATATTCAATATCATAAGGCCTGAAAGCTTCAATAGCGCCCTGTTCCGCGACTGGCACTCTATCCTTCATATCACGTGGGCAATGACTGCAAGTGTAATAAAAGTTTCTATTAAAAAAATCCCTAAACTTATTTCTTGTCTCACCGATTGAATTATCTTCCGTTAAATCAAAGTAATCCGTAGGATAATCCACAACCCCCATAGCATGTAAGGCAACAGAACGGTCACAAACATGGATTTTCCCATCGCGTACTTGTAAATTACGAGGCGGTGATTTACACGATTTTTTTCGTGAAATCATATAATCTATGCTGTCAGTAAATTTTACTAACCGTTTTGAATCTAACCAAGCTGGAATGGGATTACTTTCAACGAACACTACGCCGCTTTTCTTTATTAGTTCAATGTTGCAAGCGTAGATTTCTTTTTGTTTTTCATTTGCAATATGCTTGTATGCGCCGAAGGGTATAACGACACGTTTATCCTGCATTCCAACTAATTGTTTCTCTAAAATTGGAACCAATCCATTAGTAGGAAATGAAATAAATCCGAAATTATCGTATTTGCAAAACTCTCTGGCTATTTCTCCTAAATCCGGGTGCAGAAATGTTTCACCACCCATTACAGATATAGTTCCTACAGTGTCAATCATGCTTAAATACTTATTAATATCGCGTTTTATACTTTCAAATGGTATGTTCGTCATTTTTTTTATGTCATAATTAGGGATAAATTGGACACAGTATTTACATCTAAGATTACATTTTGTAGTAATTATAAATACACCATAAAGAAAGTCTATGCGCTCGCCATCTTTTGAATGCGAAAAGTTACTCATTAAAATATTTCTGGCACGTTTACAAATTACAGATCGGCACTCCCGTGAAGACCAACAATGCTTTGCAGATAATCCAGTCCTTTTATTTAGTTTACAGCAAATGCCCGAGTAAATAATATCTCCGCGTAAATAATTATAATATCCGTTCATTTGCAGCTCTTGAATTACCTGAGGCATTATGACATGGTTGGGTATGCATATTATAACAGTCGTTTTTTCGCGATTATAATCTGTGCTGAAAGGCACAGAAACCCGTTTGTCAAGAATAGTGTACAGATCTTCAGCTCGCAAATCCCAATACTCAGTAAAATTTATGCCCTGCGAACGTAATTTTTTACCTATTGCCAAGCCTGTAAAACTCGCACCCCAAAGAATGATATCCTTAAATGATTTTAGATATTGATAGAACTCATTGTTGTCAACAAAATCATCTGCGGAACAGCTATCGTAATATTTATTTATATCAATCATTAAAAATAATCTCCGTGCTTCCTTCCGGAGGGTCATAAGAAATAGTTCTACTAACAACATCTTCAATTTTGCGTAATCGTGCAAATAATTTTTTACCTTTCAAGCATAGACAAAATTGCAGTTCTTTATAAATATCCTCATTTACTATATCTGGTTTATATACCAACGCAAGGGTTAAGTATTTTTGGGCAATTTCATGCAGACTAATGTAAAGCATTTTTATCGTATAACGCATACACATACTGCCTAGTTTTTCAACAGCCATTTCTCTTCGTTCAACGATCTCTGGAATTTTTAAATTCACGCCAATATTATAGAATTCGTGGACTAATGAGTAATGCTCATTTATTCCCATTAAGCTCAATTCAGATTCATTAGTTTCATTTCCAAAATGCGTCCGATATTGACACAAAGGCTCTTTTATATAAGCTACATCCCCAACTAAAGAATATAAAAAATTAGTGGCCCAATCGCCTGCAACAAAATATTTTCTATTGTAAAGCGCAATATGAGGTGTCATTTTTCTGATATCGAACATACGCTGAACAGGCACGGCAATGCCTGCCATCATATACACAGCCGCTTGTTTTCTCCCCGGAATAATGCAATTTTTATTGTAAAAGGGCAGGGATATGCGCTTTTGGTTGTTTTCATCAATCTCTTCACGGTGGGTAATGACGGTGCTTAATTCTGGGTTATGTATTAATAAATCTATGCATGTTTCTATGAAAGTCGGCGAAATGGCATCATCGCAGCCCATAACATATTGATATCGGCCTTCAGCAAAACTGGTCAGTCTAGCGGTATTATTGTCACTACCTATATTGTATTTATTTTTGGAAACATCATAATGAACGCCCTTTCGCTTGAATTTTTTTCGGTACGATAAAGCAATTTCATAAGAATCGTCATCTGAATTATTATCCCGAATCAGCACCTCAATATTGGGGTAAGTCTGGCTCAACACACTTTCCAGGCAGTTGCCTAAATACTTGCCATGATTATAACAGGGAATTTTTATACTCACCAAAGGAAGGTTTACTCTCCGCAGGCTCTTCCGCAGTGTTGCGTTCATATATTATTTCCTCACCCAGCCGCGCTATGCTTGTTAAACTCAATCAACTGCTTTATCAGCTCATTCTTCAAGTGAGTAAGCTCATACCCGCCGTTATATCCAAACGTATGTAAATAAGTTTCAATAGAAAGGTTGCCGTCCAGCCACTTGCCCCCCAGCCCCATCAGCGTGAAGTCGCTGCCGTCAACCCCGCTCTCCAAGGCCGACCTGAAAAGCTCTTCCCCGGTGCCGTTTTTGTCATGAAAATGAAGCCCGACCTTAAGGCTTTTATTATGGCATATCTCAATGATGTTGGCTACATAACTGGGGGTCATGACGCTCTCGGTATCAGCAAAATAAATCATATTTATACCTTCGCCGACCGCAAATTCCGCAAATTGTTCATTTAGTTCCATGTTGTTATACCCGGCGCTGGTGAAGTTGATAAACAGTTCGTATTCAAGTGAGCGTATTTCGTCCGCCTGCTGTTTTAATATTTTCAAATCGGTCTCATGGGAACGGGTCAATATGCGGATCGCATCCACCTCGCCTTCTCCAACATGATTAAGCGGCCAAAGGGGGCGCTGGATATCGCGCATTGCGGATATCTTGACCCTGTTTTTTAAATGACTGAAAATCTTTGATATCTCCTTATTTTTTTCAGAACAGTAGCGGAACAGGCCGCGGCCGGGGTCATGTTCCGGGCTGTGAAAGAAGCCTAGTTCCAGATAATCGACACCTTTTCCCTGGTCAAACGTATATAGATCACGACAAAATTTCGGGTCAAAGAACCAACCTGTCTGATAGCCCACTTCCCTAAGGGTACAGTCAAAAATAGTAATCTTTCTAGGCTTGTCCATATAGGCCGGCCTTAAATATAAAATCCGCCTCATCAAGTAAAACGTCTAGGGAAGTGAATTTTGGTTCGTACCCTATTTCAGCGGCTTTTCTGTTGTTGGAGAAATAATACCCCTTGCTTCCCGTCAAGGATTGCCACACTTCCCCGCAGGAATGCCGCAAACCATATCTTTCCCCAAACGCGTTTAGTATTTCTGATTTTTTAATCGGGCTTTTGCTGTATAAATCATACCCGGCATTAACTTTTTTTTCCGCGCATAAGTAAATCAAATCAGCAAGGTCTTCCGGATGGGAAAAATCTCTATGGAAATCCAATTCTTGCGTGGCAAGGACCTCGTTATTTTGGACAGCCTTTATCACGTCTGACATAAAAAATGGCTGTTCAAAATCCATATGCCGGGTAAAGAAAGCAAACAAGCGCAAATCCACCAGGGGTAAATCGTAAAAAGCACGATGGCGCTGCTCGCACATAAATTTTATCAGCCCGTAAAGCTGGCTTTGTTCCACTTGGTTAGGGTTTAGCGTAAAGGCTGAACTCTCATCCGCCGGCCTGGAAAAATCATTGCCGTACACCGCGCCGGAACTTATAGAAACACAAGAACATTTCGGGTGTTCTTTTGCGAACTCAATCATGCGCCAATCCCATTTTTCCAAGGTTTTAAAAAGCTGTCTTCCGTGGCCGGGGCCTGCCGCTATGGCGTTAATCAGGATATCATATTGCCGGGAAGGGAACTGCTTGAAGCCCGAAAACCCGCCATATGGCAAATATTTTTCAGCTTTTTCAAAATCCCGGACATAAGAGTGGCAGTTAAAACCTCTATTACTGAACGTATGCTGCAAGGCGCGCCCAATATGCCCCGTTCCGCCCCAAAGAGCAATATTCATAGCCCAAAGGCCTTTTTGTAAACCGAAACAATCCAGTCAATTTGTTTTCCGGTAATACCGGGGTAAACCCCTGTCCAGAGGCTGTGGTTCATGACCCTGTCTGTTAGGTCCAAAGCGCCGCTGACCCTGTAGTCAACCCCTGGTTCCAGGCTCGAAAAGCAAGGGTGGCGCACAATATTGCCGGCAAAAAACATTCTTGTTTGAATACCGTTATTTTCCAGCGTTTTAGCCAACTCATCCCTGGAAATAGGGGAGTTTTCTTGGACGGTAACTGCAAATCCAAAGGGGCTGTTTTTTGAATTGGCTTCCTCTTCGGGCAAGATTAAATAATCAGAGAGCGGCTCAAGACCGGCGCGCAGGGCGGACCAATTTGCCCGCCGTTTTTCCACAAAGCCGGCCAGCTTTTCAATCTGCGCGGCACCTATTGCCGCCTGCATATCGGTAATTTTAAGGTTATAACCGAAATGGGAATAAACATACTTATGGTCATACCCGTGCGGCAGAGCGGCAAATTGCCCGTCGAATCTCTTGCCGCATTTATTGTCCACCCCCGGCGGACACACGCAATCGCGGCCCCAATCTCTTAGAGAGAGCATGATTTTGGCCAGTAGAGGATCCTTGGTATATACCGCCCCGCCTTCGCCCATGGTAATGTGATGGGCGGGGTAAAAACTTGACGTGCCGATATGGCCGATGGTCCCTGTTTTCTGGTAACCCGCGCCCATATCGTATAGTGCGCCAAGCGAATCGCAGTTATCCTCAACTAAATAGAGGCCGTGTTTTTCACAAAAACTTAAAACGGCTTTCAGATTGAAAGCGTTTCCCAGAGAGTGCGCCAAAAAGACGGCCTTGGTTTTTTCGGAAAGAGCTTCCTCCAGAAAGCGGACGTCAATATTATAAGAAGGGATAGTAATATCGGCAAAAACAGGCACACATCCGGCCTGGACAATAGGCGCTACGGTGGTGGGGAAGGCGGCGGCGACCGTTATTATTTCATCGCCTTTTTGCACTTGCCTTTCTTTAAGCAAAGGGGACATTAACGCGGCTATGGCTAAAAGGTTGGCGGAAGACCCCGAATTGACCGCATAGGCATAGGGGACATTTAAAAACTCTTTTAGCTTGCCTTCAAACCGGTCACTGAACTCGCCCGCGGTAAGCCAGAAAGTTAAAGCGCTTTCCACTAAATTCTGGCGTTCTTGTTTATCATATACCCGGGAGGCGTAGGGAATTCGGTCACCTTCTCGAAAAGGCTTTCTGTTTTCCAGCTCAATTTCCGTGTATTGAGCCGTAAGGTTTAATATATTATTTTTAAGTTGAAGCAAATCGGGCATAATATTATGGACCTCAAAAGAAACTTTTAATTATCTTTTTGTGGGGGACAAGCATTTTGTAGAAGAGGCAAAACAAGAGGTAATAGCCGCATATCAAATGATATAAGGGCGCCGGGACATAATCTTTGAGGAAGCGGGAATCTGAGCGAAAATCACGGGAAAACTTCTTGCCCGACAGGCGGTGATAATAAGGCACATAAAACAAGAGACAGAGCCTCTTTATTTCACGGCGCTTCGTCCGGGCCGAAATATGTCCCCGGGCGGCGCTCTCTCGAAGCAGTGCGGCATATTCCATGAAATAAATTTTCCGCAAATTCTCTTTAGTGGCGATTTTTTTTGGGACCTCATAGGCCACTTGGGCGAATTCAGGGTTATAGACCAGGGCTTCACGCCCGCCGGAGATGGACCGGAACAAAATTTCAGTCTGGGCGAAATGGTGCGCGGCCTCGCGGAAGATCGGGCAATAGACCGGTACATCTTCAGCCCACAGGGAAAAACCGCCTATCCAAGTGGAATAAAAGGAAACTTGGCCGAGGAAGGCGTTAAGATCGCGGCAATGGGCCGAGCGTCCCGGGCGGCGATGGAAATGGCGGCCGTTGATGAAAAAAATGAGGGGCCTTTTGGCTTGGCATTCCCTAATCAAGCCGAGGCAGTCTTCCAGAAAAACAGGGAAAACGCGCAGGGTGTCGTTATGGAGTTTCCGCAATAGGCCCCGGCCGGCCTCCAAAACCTCTGCGAAATTAATGCTGGGAGGAACCCGCGTTTCTTGGCGGCGGAGGGAAAGCTTCCCTGGAAATTTTTCCTGGAAGGCCGTGATGACCGATGGCGTCCTGTCGGTGGAACAGTTATCGGAAATGACGATTTCAACTTCGCGAGTGTTTTGAAAAACCGGCTGGCTCGTAAGGCTTTCCAGCGTCGCCTCCAGATAAGGGGCCCGATTGTAGGTGGGTATGCAGATGGAGAGGAGCGGAGTGCTGTTTTTCATGTGGCTGTCTCCGCCCTCTATATCCGGCCCAAAAAGGCGGCCAAGACGAGGGCCATTTGTTCAGCCCGGTGCTGGCGGTGGAAACCGCCCTCCTGAAAAAGACGCAGGCGCTTTATGGGGTTGGACTGGGCGCGCAA
>Ga0099364_10011425_pt1 | contig 12142 bp, 10 predicted proteins | sample TergutTh196P3_FD_73070 | JGI IMG/M metagenome (GOLD analysis project Ga0099364, IMG submission 73070) | Microcerotermes parvus P3 segment gut microbial communities from Pointe-Noire, Republic of the Congo - Th196 P3 | ecosystem: Host-associated > Arthropoda: Insects > Digestive system > Gut ...
CTATATGGTTCTGTACCTCCTCGGACAAATATCCGATTAGCCTTTGCGCCTCGTGAAGCACGACGATAAGCTTCCCCTCCGTCGTCGGTAACGAATCGATAAACTGGTCAAGCTCTGTGAGCTTACCCGAAATATCAATTTCAGATGCAAGCATTCGATTTCCTCCTTAATAATAGTCATACTCGGTATTATATACCAAGTATGAATAACAATCCACATATTTGTAAAAATATCCCGCAGTTTATTAATCCGCAATTTACAAAATCCGCGCGGTTTGAAAAAAAATATTTGAAAGAATCTAATTTTTTGTTATACTTCCTGACTTTGGTATCCAACATATAAACATGGTGTTAACCGGAAAAACCTTAGAGGTTGTAGCGATTATACGACAACCTTGTTAAATATAAACCAATAGAAACTATATTTTATAATTAAAAATAGACCTTATCTGTGTTTCGGAAAGAAAATAATTAGTCAACGGAAGAACAAATAGCGAAGACAAATTATTGATAAAATCAGAGGCAGTAGTAGTGTTGATATATTTACTATCAGCCTTAACAGCTTTAAAATTTTTGATGAAGCCGATAATATCGGAGGCAGAATAAATATTTTTGAGGATTTTGACTTGGAAAATACGCTCCAAAAGGACGGTAAGATAGCAAATCAAGAAATGCCCTTTGATTGACTCCTCCTTTTGGAGAAAAACAGGGCGTGCATCCAAGTCGGATTTCATGATTTTAAAGGACTCTTCTATCATCCAAAGATTATGGTATGTATTATATATGTCCTGGTCAAGCATTTTGGTTTCGGAAGTCACCAAAAGATTGTAGCCCGCGAATTTCAAATCTTTGTCAATTGCGTCCTGATTTAAGCCAACAACAGCCTTTTTGCCATTACTGTCTGTAAAGTTGACGTACTTGCCGGATTCCCCATATTCGCTATTCTTTGCCCGGGATAAGGAAAGTTTTTTTGCTTTTTCAACCATCTTATTGATTTCATGCCTTTTTTTTGATGCAAGTGTAGGGGTGAAAGTCAAGAGCCTCTTTTCCGTAATGTTTACAACAACATTTTTCCCATCATGCTCCACTGTATAAGGGAACTTATCAATGCAAGATTTGTAGCGGTATAAGACTTTCCCCTTTTTATCTTTTGCTTCATTAAAACCCTGGTTGAGTAGGACCCAAACTTTTTCTTTTTCGGAAAGCCCTTTGACTGTTTTGGAAAAAAGGTAGCCGTCCCCGTTCTTTTTTGAAAAGGCTATGTTTTCGGCGCAGTTGAGACCTTTATCGGCGACATGTATGGTTTTCCCTGTTATATTGCTTTGTTTTTTCAATTGGCTTATGACATCCCTGAGTACCGGCTTTTCAGACTCGTTGCCCGGATACATCTTCATCCCGATTGGTATCTGGTTGTTATCCAACAACAGACCCAAGCCTACAATAGGGTCTTTCCTGTTTTCCTTGCTCGGGCCCTTTTTCCTGAAATCATCTTCCCGGTCAATTTCGAAATAAAAATTCGTGCAGTCAAAATAAGCTTTTGAAGTATCAACGCCATAAACATCCCTTACCCGCGAGGCGAACAATTCAACAAATTTCTCATAATTGCCGCCAATAAATGACAAGCCGTCAAGAAGCTGGTCGTACGAATAGTCGTAGGATCCGTAAAGGTTGGGCAAGACCTCATGGAACGTTTTGTTTTTGCTGCACGGGTTGACGCTTCTTGCATAGATCAAGGAGGACAGCAGCATGTAAAGGTCATATTCGAACTGGTTAGTGAGACTGAAGAAATCGACATATTTTTTGACTCCCAATTTATCCAGGATGCTCTTCAAAGGGAAATACCCCAAATGTAGGATTGGTGAACGGTCGGATATCTTCCGGATGCCCTTTTCTTTTCTTGCCTTGTTCATTTCATCCACTTTTCCCTGGTAATGGGAAATAGGGTCGGGCATCCCGTTTTTCATTAGTGTTTCCACGGAACCCAATGGTTCGACTGATTTATGCGAAGTATCTTTTTTGTTATGATCATAAAAACTTTCGTAAATAGCGAGATATATCTTGCCTTTTTGAGGCGTTTGTTTCAAGAAATAAGCCATTACAACCTCCCGTTTTCATAACACCATTAACACCATTATTATATCGTCAAAAAAATATTTTTACAAGTGTTTTGAAAAATAAAAAAAAGCCTTGTTTATAGGCTCTTTTTGAGATCTTGATTTTCGCTTTTCTACGAAAGATTGATGGTGTTAACTTCTAAACACGGGAATACGATGCTATCAACCTCCCTTTCACTAAGCGTGAAAAAAAGAGCCTTTTGTAGGGGTGTTTTGCACGGATGTCAGTTAAAACATATTCGTTCCTCAATACAGCGTGAAAAAATCTCAATGAAACAGCGCGAAGGCTTGTATGTGTTTTGCCTATATGGATTTTGTGTTGACTAATAACATTGCATATGCTACACTGCGATATAGCATATGCAACTGTTGCCGACAGGAGGGCGCGTGATGTCTTTTTCTGAATTTATTAAGGAAGTACGTCGGAATCTCAATTTGAGCCAAAAGCAATTAGCACAGGCCTTAAATGTAAACTACACAACAATAAATCGTTGGGAAAATGAGCATGTTACCCCAAGCAATCTCGCTCGAAAAAGTTTTTTTGATTTGTGCGAAAGCAATTTTATTTCAATCCCTGACGATTTACGGGAAAAAGAAAGCAATTAACGCTGGAGAGGGGGTGGCTTAGGTGGCAAGGGCAGACTTATTATGTGACATCATAAAATACGGACTAAATAATGATCATGCTAATTTCCGTAAGGCGGCAGAAGCAATCTGTGCCGAGGAACGTGCCAAGCAGCATGGGGTGTTGGCAAATCGAATTGAAGAAATGCTCCGCGTTTCTAATAGAATGCCAACAAAAGAGCCGCCTGCTTCGTTGCTTAAAAACGGAAATGGTGAAGCAAACTTTTTTATAGAAAAAACACCAACAAGGCGACTTGACCAGCTGATTTTACCCGCGAACATAGTTTCTGTATGTAAAGACTTGGTTGATGAGCAAATGAGGGCTGATTTGCTTCGCTCATATGGATTAGAGCCAAGAAACAAATTGTTGTTCATCGGACCTCCAGGAAACGGAAAAACATCACTTGCAGAGGCAATAGCAGAAGCAATCATGGTGCCGTTGCTTACTGTTAGGTATGAAAATATTGTTGGTTCGTATTTAGGCGAAACAGCAACAAAACTTGCGAAACTATTCGATTATGTCAAAACTAAGCAGTGTGTTTTATTTTTTGATGAGTTTGAAACGCTAGGCAAAGAACGTGGCGATACGCATGAAACCGGTGAAATAAAGCGAGTTGTAAGTTCATTATTGCTGCAAATAGATGCCTTACCGAGTTACGTAGTGGCAATAGCGGCAACGAATCACGAATCATTGCTTGATAAGGCTGTTTGGCGGCGTTTTCAAATAAAGATAGAATTAAATAAGCCTTCTCGCAAAGACATCGAGAGGTGGTTTATGCTGTTCATCAAAAAATACAAGTTTGATTTTGATATAGAAGTATCGACGCTTGCAAAAAGAATGCTTGGACTGAGCTATTCAGAGATTGAGGAATTTGCACTATCGGTATATAGGCAATATGTTTTAAATCAACCTAGTGGGCAGGCAAAGAATATAACCAATGAGCAATTGAAAATGCTTTGGAAACCAGGGGTGGAAATAAAAGAGCTATTAACGACAGATGAGGTGCATTATGGATAATAAGCCGATTTTGTTGTTTGCTGATAAGGAAACGGCGACATGGAAGAACCCCCAAAGTTATATACAGGGGAAACATCATTTCCCATCATATGACACTCAATCAAGAAGGCTGTCACCAAAATTTGAAGCTTTAAAGGGAGTAATTGAAGGTGGCAGACTGGCAATGCAAAGCACACCAGCAGGAATAGATCCAGATTATACGCTTGTATTTGAAGTCGGGAACGATGTTAAAGCTTTTTTACGGCTGTTAAGCATTTAAACGATGGAACGCAGGCGAGCAGGTATAAATCACGTTATACAACCGATGGTTATGCTGAGATTGTTTTTGATTATTCTGATTTTGCGGATGCTGAGGATGAGTTTTATCAAATTGACAAAAAGGGTGACAAACAGGAGAAAGTTGAGTGTAAATTATATTGCGTATCGACAAATCAAACGGCAATGAATCAAATATTATCATTATGGAATAGCTTTACTCAAGATGCAAATTATGAGTTTCCAAAAGGGCAAACTGGTTTCCGCGATGTTTTCAAGCAATTGAAAGATATACGTCGGTGGGGAATTAAAGAACGCTTGGTAGAAACAGGGATTATAGACGATTGGCGTGCAATGATTACGGGCGCATTTACTACGACAGTTTGTGAAATAGAATTAGTTTACACGGCTAACTCCGCAAAACAACATTCAAGAGAAAGCGAAGTTACCACGCTTATTGACGCTATTGGCGGGAAGGTACTGCAACGGTCGGTGATAGACGTAATAAAATACCATGCGTTATTAGTTGAGTTGCCGAGAACGTTTGTCGAGGATGTTTTAGCGAATTCAAATGTTAGTTTGGTTTTGGCAGAATCAATTATGTTTTTTAAGTCAACAGGGCAAAGCGTTGTCACAAATGGGCATACCATCAATGCGAACATAGCGGTTGATCCTCCTGTTGATATTATTGACGAACCAGTGATTGCTCTTTTTGATGGATTACCATTAGCGAATCATCCATATATGCAAAACCTACTAATAATAGATGATGTAGATAATTATGCTGATCTATATACGGTTGATAAAATGAGGCACGGGACTTCGATGGCTTCATTGATTTCGTATGGCGATTTGAATCGCATTGAGCATATAACAACAAGAAAAATATATGTTCGCCCCGTTTTGAAGCCTGATGCAAGCGGCAATGAATCTGTATCTGATATTCTATTGGTTGATAAAATACATGAAGCTGTTAGGCGGCTTTTTGAAAATATAGACGGAGAAAATCCAATTGCGCCTAATGTAAAAGTGATAAATCTATCAATTGGTGAATATGCGCGGCTTTTTGATAAAATGATAAGCCCTCTTGCACGTCTCCTCGACTGGTTAAGTTATAAATACAATGTATTATTTGTTGTAAGCGCAGGAAATCATGGATTTCACAATGACATCTTAGAACTTGGTGAAGCTTTTTCGACGTTTGCAGGTAAAAGCCTAGCAGAACGAAACGATACTGTTATCAATGCAGTTAACAATGATAGCCGCAATAGAAGATTACGCTCGCCTGCTGAAAGCATAAACGCATTGACTGTCGGCGCATCTTTTTCGGATTTTTCAACTCTTGTGGAGACACAACAATTAATTGCGCCTTGTGTCAACGGCATGGGTCATATAGTGAGTGCGGTTGGTACCGGTTTGCGACGGTCAATCAAGCCCGATGTAATTTATCACGGTGGACGTTTTCTTTTAAGAGAACATATCGGAAACAGAAATCAAGCCATTATGCTATTGTCATCACCGGCGCGTGCTCCCGGAGTTTTATCAGCAGCGCCTTTTCTAGCCGGGACTGATAGAGAATTGTATACGCACGGCACAAGTTGCGCTACAGCGTTGATAACACACGAAGCGGCTCGGTGTTACGATGTTATAACTTCTTTGGTAGAAGACGGAAATGATATTTCCACAGAGTATTTTGCAGTTCTTATAAAAGCAATGCTGTCACACGGCGCAGAATGGGGAGAATTTAATAACGTTTACTCGAGCGCACTTGACAAAAGTGGACGCGGAGCTGCAGATTTGATACATAAATTCATTGGATATGGCTTGCCTAACACTGATAAAGCAATATCATGTACTGAAAGACGAGTAACACTTATCGGTGTCGGATCATTAAAAAACGGAGAAGCAGAAGTATATACTTTACCTTTACCCTTTGACTTCTCGATAAAAACGCATAAGAAACTGACAATCACTCTTGCGAGTTTTGCGCCGATTGTCCCAACAAACCAAAGATATAGAGCAACCCGAATATGGTTTGAGATTAAAGACCCGGTACTTAAGTGGGAGCGAACTGATGCTAGCGATAAGGCTGTAGTGCGCGGCACTTTACAACACGAAATATTTATAAACGACAAAGCAAGAGCATGGGACGAAAATGATGGTGGAATTAAACTGAAAGTTAATTGTAGCTTTGACGCAGATAAAACTACAACTGAAGCAACGTCATATGCTATTATGGTTTCATTTGAAATGAAGAACGCTTTAGGGGTTGACCTTGATGTCTACACAAAAATAGCAGAAAAAGTCAGGCCGCGCATCCAGATTCAACCGATGGCAGAGGAGCGTGGCGCAGAATGACTAACAAACAACTCAAAAACTTAAAAGACAGACTATGGCAGGGCGCTGACCAACTCCGCGCCAACTCCGGCCTGAAATCCACCGAATACGCCACGCCTATCTTGGGTCTTATCTTCCTGCGCTTTGCTCAAAGCAAGTACAGCCAATTTGAGTCCGCCATCAATGCCGAATACGAAAAAACCAAAGGCTCCCGCGCCGAGCGTCCAATACATGAAATCGCCATCGAAAAATGCGGTTTTTATTTGCCGGATGCAGCGAAGTTCGATTATCTTCTAAACCTGCCGGAATCGGAAGACCTCGCGTTGAAGACCAAAACAGCAATGGAAGAAATCGAAGAATATACCGCCGAGCTTGCCGACACTTTGCCGAAAGACGTTTACTACAACGTAAACAGTGAGGACGACCCTCTTGTGCTGGCGAAGCTGTTCAAAGTGTTCAAGGACATACCCACCGATGTGAGTCTTGATATATTCGGCGAAATCTACGAATATTTCCTCGGTGAGTTTGCACTTGCCGAAGGTCAGGGCGGCGGCGAGTTCTTCACGCCGTCAACCGTCGTCCGCTACATGGTAGAGGTGCTTGCGCCAACCGACGGCGAAATATTCGATCCCGCCTGCGGTAGCGGCGGTATGTTTGTTCAGACAGCGCATTATATAGCGCAGCACGCCGCAAAAGGCAACGATATCAATCTCCGCGCCTACGGCGTGGAAAAGACCGGCGCGACTGTAAAGCTCGCCAAGATGAACCTTGTGCTGAACAACATTCGTGGAAGCATCACCGAGGCAAACTCATATTACCGCGACCCTTATGACTGCTTCGGTAGGTTCAACTATGTCATGGCTAATCCTCCGTTCAACGTGGATGAAGTGGAGCTTGACCAAGTGAAACCGCAGCCGCGTTTCAATACATACGGCGTACCGCAGAACAAGACGAAAAAGGCGAAAGGCGACGCAAAAGAAACCGTCCCTAACGGTAACTATTTATGGATTAACCTGTTTGCCACTTCTCTCAATGAAAACGGACGCGCCGCGCTTGTTATGGCAAACTCCGCGTCCGATGCCGGGCACAGTGAAAAGGATATTCGCATAAAGCTGATTGAAAGCGGCGTTATCAGCCAAATGGTCACGCTGCCGACCAATATGTTTACAAGCGTGACCTTGCCCGCAACGCTGTGGTTCTTCAACAAAGCCAAGCCGCGCATGGACGAAATCCTCTTTATTGACGCTCGAAATATTTTCACGCAAATTACCCGCGCCCACCGCAAGTTTTCCGATGAGCAAATAAAAAACCTTGCCATTATCAGCCGTTTGTACGAAGGCAAAACCGACGAATTCATCGCTCTGCTTGACGAATACCGCGCCGAGCTTGCCGCCGCGCCTGAAACATCCGACGATGAGGACGTAAAACCCAAAGCATACTGGCAGGAGCAGATCGACTGGCTGACCTCACGTTTCCCAGGCGGCGAATATGTTGATGTTATCGGGCTGTGCAAAGCGGCGAAGCTTGACGGCGAGGATGGTATCATTGACCAAGACTATTCGCTCAACCCCGGCCGTTATGTTGGAGTTGTTATTGAAGATGACGGTATGACCGAGGAGGAGTTCAAGGCGGAGATGCGTTCATTGAACGCGGAGCTTGCCACGCTGAACGACGAGGCGCGGGAGTTGGAAAGGACGATTGAGGATAATCTATGGTTATTGGTGGGCGCGTAATGACATCGTAATGATATTGTGTTATTTTTGTTGACAAAGCGATGGATTGTTGGTATATTGTAAAGCGAGGAGTTGATGACAATGGGAAACAGCACAAACTTAAATATTCGCGTGGATGAAGACTTGAAACGCAGGGCTGAGAATATATTTAATGAGCTTGGCATGAATCTTTCCACTGCGATGAACCTTTTCTTGCGATCAGCAGTTCGGTACGGTGGGATTCCTTTTGAACTCAGGATACCTGTTAAGCCACGCAGTATGTCAGAAATGAGCGAAGCAGAGTTCACTGCTAAGATGGACAAATCATTTTCCGATGCGGCTGCAGGCAAAGGCCGCCCGGCAGAGGAGTTTTTTGCAGAAATGGAAAGGAAATACTCTCTGTGAGAAAATGGAATGTAGTTATTCTGCCTGCTGCTGAAGAAGACATAGGCGAAATTTACTCATACATTGCCACTGTGCTGATGAAGCCTATGGTTGCCGGAAAGCTAGTTACGCGCATAAAGAAAACAATTTTCAGTCTCGAGAATATGCCTGAAAGGTATCGCTTGTATGACAAAGAGCCATTGCGTTCTAAAGGGCTTCGCTTGGTATCAGTTGGTAACTACATAATTTTCTACCATGCAGCACAGGATGTCGGAAAGGTCTTTATTGACGGCGTTATATATGGCGGGCGTGACCTTGATGAAGCTGTGGGTGACATGATGGTTGATGAATTATGATTCATACTATATCCGTGTTATGTCAACTTGTGTCACAATGCGGTACGAACTTAAACAAAGGATGATTAGCGGTGATTACGCTGTCGCTGGTGGGTGATGAATGAGTGAGTGAGTGGGTTGAGATAAAATTTCGTGATTTTATAAAACTCAACAGGGGTTTCGATTTGCCGAATGACCAAATGATTGATGGCGAATATCCTGTTGTTGCCTCAACGAACATTAAAGGGTTCCATAATAAATATAAAATCAACCCGCCTGCGGTTATAACTGGTCGTTCAGGAAGTCTTGGAACTGTGCAATATATTGATACAAAATGTGTTCCACTTAATACTATGCCCTTGTTTATGGAACAAGGTCTTAGTGAAACGTCACTTATATTATGTATATGTTCGACACCCTATGTTAAAAAGCGAATTCAGGAAAAGGCGGAACTGGATATGAGAAGATGATAATTACGCAATCCTTGATTAAGGATTCAAATATTGATTACATTATTCCTGTCATTCGTAACAACGATGAAAAAAACCTGCCTGTATTTTTAGGGACGAAATTGTATCTTGATTTTACTGAAAATAAAAACTATCTTGATAAGTTAAGCGAATTGACTGCACGGATATACAATGAAGACATTGCCAAGAAGCCACCATTAGGAGAAAACCCTTTTTCAGAGGCTAAAGCAAAGAAAATCAACGTATTAACTTCTGTAGCAAAAAGCCAGTACCATAACCCTAAACCAACAGGGAAAGCCACTTTTGACTTTTCAAATAATAGCGGAGCTTTCGTCATTGGTTCTGGTGAATACGAGTTTGTAACGAATTGGTCTGAATGCGGAAACAATTCAATTTATGCATATAAGGATAACGTGACACATGTTGGGTATCTATCTGGTGTTTCGGATATACCAGATTTGAATGATATTGAACAGTTCGATTTCACAAGTAGGACAAGAAGAATATTCGTTGATGAAGTCGTTATTTGGCAAAATGAATACGGACATTTTGCTGCAACAAAGGTTATTGGCGTAAAAGTAAAAAGTCGAGGTGCAACAAATGATGAGCTATCATTTGAATATAAAATATACGAGTAGGTGACGCTATGCCTAAAATCATAACCGAAGACATGATAGAAAAAGCCGCAATAGAGCTGCTTTTGACTGAGTATGCCTTATACGCGCATATCGACTGCTATACCGAAAAACCGGAAACCTTGCCGGACGACACGGGCAGAAGCGACAAGAAGCAAGTCGTACTTCCCGATGTATTAAAATATATGCTGACCGAGCTAAACCCGGATATACCAAAGGAAACCATTGATAGCGTAGCTGACGAACTTTTCCGCAACGCTCACGGCGACCCGTTAGAGGATAATTACTATCGTTATCAGAAAATCCGCAACGGAATCCCGGTTACATTTAAGAAAGACGGGCGTGAAACAAAAGGCTTGCTACGTCTGATTGACTGGGGTATGCCCGAAAACAACAGCTTCATCGTCGTGTCGCAAATGTGGATTCGCGGCGCGGTTCATTGGCGAAGACCCGATTTGATTATTTTCGTCAACGGCCTGCCGTTTGTGTTCATCGAACTAAAAAACTCAACCATCAATGTTAAAAACGCTTACGACAAGAATCTGACCGACTATCGGAAAGATATTCCGCAGTTATTTAACTACAATCAGATATGCGTCCTCTCAAACGGCATGGAAACCCGGCTCGGCAGTTTTTCGGCTGGTTATGAGCATTTCTTTGAGTGGTTGAAATTATCGGACGAAAAGGAAAACCCGGACCGCAAATCCATAAAGGACGATTGCATCAGCCTTGAATATTTCTTGCGCGGGTTATGCAAACCGGATGTGCTGCTTGATTACATAGAGAACTTCATTCTGTTTGACCAGCGCAAGGGCGGCATAATCAAAAGCAAAATCATCGCCAAGAATCATCAGTTCCTCGGCGTGAACAATGCTTTCCATGCCTTTGAAAAACGTGAGGAGCTTGCAGGTAAGCTCGGTGTGTTCTGGCATACGCAGGGTAGCGGCAAGAGTTATTCAATGGTAATGCTGGCGCGGAAAATCAAACATAAGTGCATCGGCAATTTCACGTTCCTGATTGTCACCGATCGCGACGACTTGGACGGGCAGATTTATAAGACCTTCTTGCGCTCCGGCTTTATGAGCGCTGAGGAAAAAGTACAGCCCGCTTCCGGCATGAAGCTCCGGGAAGAACTCGCTTCTAATAAGGGCATATTGTTTACTCTTATTCATAAATTCCGTTACGATAAAGGCAAGAAATATCCGATTCTGCATGACGGCAAGGGCAAAGAAGTCATCGTATTTGTAGACGAAGCCCACAGGACGCAGTATAAAGATTTAGCTGAAAATATGCGAAACGGGCTGCCGAACGCGCATTACATCGCCTTTACGGGTACGCCGCTGCTCGGCAGCAAGCGGCTGACAAATTCATGGTTCGGCGACTATGTGAGCGAATATAATTTCGCAGATTCCGTTAAAGACAACGCGACTGTGCCGCTTTTCTATGTGAAGCGTGTGCCGGAAGTTTTGCTTGGAAACGAGTTCCTTAACGACGATTTCACAGAGATATTGGAAAGCGAAAACTTGACAGAAGCTGAACAAAAACGACTTGAGAATGCATATGCGAAGGAACTTGAAATAATCAAGCGCGATGACGTTCTGGATGCAGTGGCGCAGCATATCGTGTATCATTTTCCGCGACGCGGATTCCGCGGCAAGGGTATGGTGATTGCTGTGGATAAATTTACCGCCGTCAAGCTGTATGATAAGGTATCTTTTTACTGGAAAGAAGAAATTAAAAAGCTGAACGCATCCATAACAAAGACTGGCGAGGAAACGGAAAAACTCAAAATAAAAGACCTTGTTGATTATATGCGAAGCGTTCAAATGGCTGTCGTCATCAGCGAGGATGCCGACGAGGAAGAAAAATTCAAAAAAGAGGGTTTATCTGTAGCGCACCACCGCAAACGTATGAACGAAGTTGATGAACACGGCGCTGATATTGAGGACAACTTCAAAGACCCTGAGCATCCGCTGTCGCTTGTTTTTGTCTGCGCCATGTGGCTGACAGGATTTGACGCAAAATCTGTTTCCACCATGTACCTAGACAAACCGATGAAGGGTCACACTCTGATGCAGACCATCGCGAGGGCAAACCGCGTTTTCCCCGGCAAAGAAAACGGTATCATCGTTGATTTTCTCGATGTGTTCAAATACTTGAAACGCGCTCTTGCCGATTACGCTTCCGACGAAGAAGGACTTGCGCCTGTCAAGAACATCGACTTGCTGCTCGACCAATTAAATGAAGCGATTGGAATCA
>Ga0099364_10011426_pt1 | contig 12141 bp, 7 predicted proteins | sample TergutTh196P3_FD_73070 | JGI IMG/M metagenome (GOLD analysis project Ga0099364, IMG submission 73070) | Microcerotermes parvus P3 segment gut microbial communities from Pointe-Noire, Republic of the Congo - Th196 P3 | ecosystem: Host-associated > Arthropoda: Insects > Digestive system > Gut ...
AGCCTGCGTAAATCTGCGCCTGATCGTCCCATAATCGCGATACCCGCTGTTTTTCTGCCGTTCAAACGTGAAAGAATATCGGGCTCGCGCTCCTGTTCGGTTATTGTTGCAATTTCAGAAAGGCCGATAAATTTTCCGTCTCCAAGAGGAATAAGCGCATTGTAAAGCGCCGTTTTATCCGTTAAATTTTCCTGCCCATACCGGCCGTCCACCGTAACGATAATTTCCCTATTCTGTTGAATAACCGAACCGCCTGTAAAAATAGAATCGTTCATTCCAAGAGCCGCCGCAACAGCTTGAGGCTGCAAGCCGATAGAAGCAAGTTTTTCCTGATCCAGAATGATAAAGATTTGTTTGTTGCCGACTCCTGAAACAAGAACTTCACCCGCTCCTTCCAGACTTTCCAGACGCGGTTTTACAATTTTTTCCAGCGTTTGAGCAGTTAAAACATTTTCTTTTACTTCCATTGAAGAATCGAATATATAATCAGTTAAATCGTTAAAAGAAACGGCGGCTGACCAAACTGGAATCCTTGAATTGTTAGAGCTGAGTATCTCAGGGCGCTGAACCGAAGACGGGAGTGTTTCGTACACCCTTTGGGCGGCATCGCGGACCGCTTCGTAACACCCCCTTCCTTCGGATTTGAAGCGGATAAAAACGCTTGACAAGCTGTTTTCGCTTGAACTTTGTACGGACATGACGCCGGGAATGGCGAATAACGCATCTTCCAACGGAATAGAAACGCTTCTTTCCATTTCCCCTGCGTCAATGCCGTAATGTCGAATTTTTACTACATAAGAACCTCCTTTATTTTCTTTTACTCTCTCAGAAGAATTTATTATTACGAATAACGATATCGAACAGATTCCCGCCAGTATACAAAGAGCAGCTTTTTTTCTTTCCAGCCACAGAGCAAGTGTTTTCATTTTGCAACCTCTCTTTGAAGTTTCCACTTAAAAAATTTAATCAGGACGGGAGGTATCGTAAAAAGACTGAGTAAGGTTGACATTAAAAGCCCTCCAAGAATGGCGGACGCCATAGATTTTTGTGAGTTCCCCATTGGATTTAATACAAGCGGAAAGAGAGCAAAAACAGTTGTAGTTGTTGTAATCACAATTGCCTGAAGCCTTTCGCACGCTCCACGAAAAACCGCGGTATTCACAGAAAGGCCGCCTTTAATTTTTTCTTCGCTAATTTCAAAAAGAATAAGACTGTTATTCACAACAAGACCGAATAAAACAACAAGCCCAAGAATAGCGCCGGAATCAATTTTTGAACCCGTTATCAAAAGCGCGGGGCCAGCGCCTGCAAGAGAAAAAGGAATACTTAACATCAAAATCAACGGCAGAACAAAAGACTCAAATAAAGCGCCCATTGTCATATAAAGAAGAATCAATACAAGAATGACGTATAACAGGATTGATGTTTTGTAACGGTTAAAAACCGATTCGTCCGCCCCTGTAAACCATGAAAACTGCGCGGCGATTTTATTTGCCGCCTTTGGCAGTTTTTTCCCACCTTCAATATCCGCGTAAATAACGTCGGATCTGTCAAGCCGCGCGAGAGATGCATCTGCTTCCATTCGTTCAAGTCTGCCAAGTGAATCAAGGTATACGGTTTTCCCCTGAGGTGTTCTTATGGGGATTTCACCTAACTGTCGGACAGGATCGTCAAAACCAGTGCTTTGACCCATTACGCGCACATTAAGAGGTCTCCCTTCGATTTCCAGCCTTGAAGCGACAACCCCTTCGTTAAGCACAAAAAGAGTTTCCGCTATTTGCGCGGCAGGTATCGAAAGAAAAGCGGCGGCTTCCCTGTTTGGGTACAGCCTAAGTTCCGCCCTCTGTCCGCGGGGTCTAAAGTTTACCTCTGTTAAAGAGTCTTTAAAAATATCTTCTGCAATTTTTGTCCGTTCAAGAAGTTCAGTCCTGTCATTTCCTTTAATTACAAAAGTGCGCTCTGCGGATAGTCCAAGAAGAATCTCTGTTTTATCTTTTGGAAGATACACAGAAAAAGACAAGTTGTATAAGTGTTTCAAAGATGTAACAGCTTCGTTGATTTCGGCTAACGCTTTTTCGGGTTTTACCCTTTTTTTAAGTACGCATTGTAATATGATTTCTTCTTTTGTAAAGTCAATGTTTGCCCTGCGGTTTACATCTTCTTCTTCTGCGCCCGCCCTTCCATATACTGTTTTTACAGACGGCAGCCCTGAAACGGAGTTTTTTATGATAATACCTGTTTCACCCACTGTTTCCAGCAAAGTTCCGGGAGGAAAAACTGCCGATATCCATACTTCTTGTGCTTCATCAGGATTAATAAAAACTACAGGGCGACATGTAAAACTTACAAGACCTGTAAAAACCAGAAGAACCGCTGCGATAATAATTTTACTCGGACGATGAAGCGTAAGTAACAGAAAACGGGCGTATTTTTTTTCAAGGCTGCCGTCTGTAAAAACAGATGAAAAGCGGAATTTTATTGTTTTATCTGATGCCGATAAAGCGGCAAAAAATTTTCTATAAAGCGAAGGCAAACAAAATTGTGCGTATAACCAGCCTGCCGACACCGATACAACCAGCGCTATTGCGATGTCACCAAACAAACTGCCCAATGGCCCGGGTAGAAAAATGACAGGAACAAATACAAGCGCAGTTGTTGCCGTAGAAGCGATACTTGATCCTGAAATAGAAAAAACTTTGTTTCCTATTTCTTTGGGATCGGGAACAGTATCATTTTTCCCGAATGTACGATGAAGCAGATCCAGAACAATTACACTGATATCCGAAACAAGTCCTATACCCATTGCAAGCCCGCTAAGGCTCATACTGTTAAGTGATTTTCCCATAACGGAAAGAACACAGATACCCGCCGCGGCGGAAAAAGGAATAGAAAGCGATGCGAGCAGGCTGTATTTTAAACGCCGGATAAAAAGTAAAAGAACTGCAAAAACAGCTACGATACCAAGAGCGGCGGACAAAACAAGGCTTGTTATTCCGCTTACAAGCGACGGACTTGAATCCGTTACAATGCTTATTTGCGCATCACGCGAAAAAAGGGAAGCCGCTTCGTTTATTGTTTTTCTTATTTCTCTTGACAACCGTAACGGGTCAGAGCCGGGTCGTCTGTAAATTTCCAAAGCGGCGGCTTCTTTTCCGTCGTAGACAAAAATACTTTCCCGCCGAGCAGAAGCGGAGTTTAACTGCCCCGCATCTTCTACTCTTAACGTTCCGTTAGCCGCAGGAAGAATTATTTTTGCAAGATCGGCAGTTGAATCGGGCATTCCCGAACTTATAACAATAAGTTCCATGTTTCCTTCGCGGGCGTTTCCTGCGGGTATATCGGCAGTTTCCTGCGCTAAAAGACCTGCAAACTCAGAAGGAGCAAGGCCAAGAGCAGTTAAACGCGGCACATCAAGCAATAGGTGTTCCTCTATGACTTCACCGCCGACAAGGATAACAGAACCAACACCGTCAATTCTTCGCAGGCGCGCACGAAGTTCGTATTCGGCAAGGTTACGTGCAAACCCGCCGTTTCCGTTATGTGCATTTACGACGATAATAGCGTGCGGCTCATTTGCTGAATCTCCGGCTGTTACAGAAGGTTTGCGTACGCCTTCAGGGAGACTGGGGTATACCATATCTACCGCTTCGCGCACAAGAACGGAAGCAGCCATTGGGTCTGTCCCCCAGCGGAAATCCATGCTGATAAGAGAGCGATTGTCCCGTGAAACGCTGCGCATTCTTTCAAGCCCTTTAATCGGCGAAAGACCGTCTTCCAAAGGAATGGTAACAAGCGTCCTTATTTCGTTAGCCGCCATGCCCGAATAAATTGTTTCTACCGTTACTCTGGGAACGGAAAAATCAGGTAACCTGTTAATTGGCAGAGTAAAAAGCGAAAAACCGGCCGCGATTATTTGAGCCGCAAGGATCATTATAACCGTTACGGGGCGGCGTATAAAAAAGTTGATTAAATTTCTCATAACATTCCTACTTATTCACCGATATTGCATAAGGTTTTTCCGATTTATTACCGTAATTATCCTTAAGCCCCGCGCCGATTACAAAGTTTATCAACCCATAATTTGTCGAATTAACAAGGTTTCCCCTGATTTCTATCCTTTGGTGATCTTCCCAGCCTGAGTGCGCCGCAGGAATTAAAAAGCCTGAAGTTTTTATCTGCTGAGGAGAAAATGTAATCACATTATTGCTGGTTTCAATGCGGAAAAGTTCCATAACAGAAAAAGTGTCAATTAAAGCGCCTTCTGCGGTGATAAAGTACAACTCGATCCATGTTTGTATACTTTCGCCCGAAGGATAATTTTCTTCTTTTATGGGAATAACCTCAAATATTTCTTCTGTTTCCGCATAGAAAAATTGCGGCTCTGAAAAATTGTACGGAGTCATTGACATTCTTAAACCTGTCAAGATCGGCGGCTTTGAATATTTTCCGTTTGCAAAAATCCTGTAGACGTATTCGTTTTTACTTTCGTTGCCTGCGCTGTCTTTTATGCCGGGTTTTATCCTGAATGTAAATCTGCTTTCATAAATCGGTATACTGTCAAACTTAAAAGTAAACTCTGTATTAAAATTCGGAGAACTTTCCATTACAAGGCTGGAAGTGTCTTCTGCGATTAAAAAATTTTTCAGAGAAAGTCCGTCTACAGGTTTAGAAAAAACAAGATAAAGCCTGTCGTCTTTTCCCCAGTTTTGGTTTTCTGTTGGTAGATTTGCCGCTCCTGAATATCCGTTATCGGGATTTAACAGAATTATCTCGTCGTTTTTTGTTATTCGGGAGGCATGAAGCAGATAGGGAGCATCGCGATCCGTCCCGGCTGTGAAAATTAAAACAAAATCTTTTCCGGTACTCATGCCGTTGTTATCTGACATCGAATCAGAAATGCGTATTTCGTATCTTTGATGCTGTGTCCATGTCTCCGCAGGAGTAAAAATGGCAAGTTTTCCCCCTTCTTCCAGCCGCCATGAACCTGTCATAGAAGGGCTGAACGAAACACAGTCATACAAAGCGTTTGATGGAACGGGGGAAGAAAAAAGCAGATGAACTTCTGTTCTTGGATCATCAATCTCAGCGTACATTTGTGGATAACAGGAAAGCAAAACAGGGCGGGAATTGTCAGGTCTTGTTGAAAAACTGCTTTCAAAAGCAAAATCCATAGACAATCCCTTGACGTCATGCGCGTCTGCAGAAAGGTTGATTGTGTAATCTGTGTTTGTTTCCAGCGGCGTTAACGGTAAAAAGGTCATTCTCTTTCCGTCCCAAATGAACGTACCTTTTATCTGATTTGTATTTCCTGTCAAAGAAAAGTTACGTTCCACACTTGCGGTGTCAGGGTTACGCGAAAAATCAAGTGAAACAACAATGTTTCGCGGTTCAGAATGATACCCCTCTCCGGGAGTCCATGATATTACCTCAAATTGTGAAAACCGTAATACATCACAAGAAGTAAAAACTAAAATTGTTAAAAGTAAAAAGTATAATTTATTTTTCATTTACAGCCTCCAGATAAAAAACAACGTCTTCTTTCATATACATTCCCATACCATTGTTAATTCCCGTTTTACCGCCGGGAATTGTCAATTTGTAATAATGGGGTTTTTCCGTAGAGCCTGTGCTTAAACCTTCCCAGCGCATATACAGGCGGTCATCGGAATACCAACTGACATATTGAAGCGCAACGGGCGCAAGCGTTCTTGGAAAAAATGGCGTAAGAATAATTTTTTGCGCGGAATTTTGTTTTTCTTCCAAAGTAAAAGGAAGCGAAAAATGTATAGAAAAGTCAAATTCACCCGTTCCCTGAACTATCCGAATCGGCAAAGATTCATTTGAATCTGTATTTTGCATAACAGGTTCGCTTTCTGCGGTGAAAGACAGTATGTCCAAAAATGGAATATCAGGCGTAAAACTAATTCTGTAATCAGCGCCCAGTTTAAGCCCTTCGCTGTCTCTGGCGTCTGCGGAAATTATTAATGTGTAAACAGTCTGCGGCTCCGGGTCTCTTGTAAAAATGTAAACAATGCTGTTTTCAGATAACAATTCTGTTCTTCCTGTAACGGAAGGTTCAATGCGCACGGAGCGAAGAACATTTTCCCCCATTTTTTTGTTAAACTCAACTGCGATTCCCTGCCCGGGGGCAAGCCCGGTTTCGATACTTGCGCCAGTGGGATACCAGCTTCCGCCGCTGTTCAGTACAGGATACACACTCGTAACAAAAGGCAATGTTTGATCAAGATTAGTAGTAAAAAATCCTGAATATGTTTTTGGAAGCGGCACACCGTCAATGCTTTTTGCGGAATCTCTTAAACTCCACCTGTAAGAAACCCACGCAGAAAGTGCTTTGTCAACAATAACTTTCAGTCTTTTATCTTCGTCCGACCATTCAAAAGTTTTATTCCCAATTCCTTCCAGCGTCAGAGCGGATTCTACCGAAAGCCTGTCCATTGAACGTGAAAAATAAAATTCGGGAACAACATCACCTGTCCCGATAGAAGCGCCGTTTTCGGGATAGTGCCATTCAAGTATTGGCGGTTCATTTTTATTTATTGCGTAAAACGAAATATAATGTTGAAGCCTCAGATCCCTTTTGTCGATCGAGCGTATTGTCCCCGAAAGACTCAGCGTATACCTTATTCCCGCTGTCCAGCCGGGTACAGGCGTAAAATAAAGATCTCTACCTTCCCATGAAAGATCCCCTATCATTACTCCGTTAGCAGACGTAACCTGTAATATTTTTTCTACATCATATTTTTCCATTTCTGTATCAAATTTGATAATTACAGGGCTGTAAGAATCAGTTAAAACAGAATCTGTTACATCTGGTTCAATGACATATCCTATGGGACGGAGATCGACAAAACCGCATGACATAACAGTTAGTGCGAATAACAAAACGGCGGCAAAACTATTCCATAAGCGTAACATTACTTCCCTCCCTTAAAACAGAATCAGGGCGTTGTACAACCAGTTCTCCTGCGCTTAACCCCGATATTATTTCCCTGTCTTCTCCGTAAGCGGACCCAAGAGTGATTTTTCTCTCTGTTAAACTGTTTCCGTTAATTATAAATACGCTGCCTTCGCCGTTGTTTTGAACAGAGACAGATTGATTGGAGTTTGTACGGCTAAATATCGAAGATTCAGGTATAAAAACCGCCCTTCTTGGCGAGCCGAGTGTTACCGTAACGCGGGCGAACATTCCCGGTTTCAGCCTGTCGTTTGAGTCCGCCGTATCTTCCAGCAACACCCGCACAAGAAAACTTAAACTCTGACTGTCCGCCTGCGGATAAACCAAATCGACAACCCCGTTACGCCTTTCTCCCGTTCCGTCGATCAAGACAGAAGCGGACATTCCCTTTTCAAGACGCACAGCATCTTTTTCGCGCACGGGGAAAATGGCGTATAACGATGCTGTATCAATAAGGCTTAAAATCTTATCCTGCGGGCGTACCCGTTCCCCTTCCTCAAGATAACGCGCTCCGACAATGCCGAAAGCAGGGCTAATCACCGTCAATTCTGCAAGGGCAATGTTAGCCGAAGAAAGTTCTTTTTCGGCCGCTTCAAGCCTTGCTTCGGCGGCTTCCAATTCCGCCCTCAGGCTGGAAGTCATAAGCGCTGCAAGAGCGTTTTTGCGTTCAGTTTCGTCTAACGGAACGGGAATCCCCGCTTTAACAAGATCCTGAACGCGGCAGCCAAACCAACGAATTTCCAGTTCTCTTTCCATTAGTTGTATCTGCTCCCATTCGGTATCAAGGCTGAAACGACTGACAAGAATCGCCTCTGTGTGAATACCTCCTGCTTCAAAAAGCGTTTCCTGATTTAGATGTTTGCGGTTACTTTCTTCCCACCTTCGTTTTGCAAGCAGCAATTCCGCTTCGGCTTTTTCCAGCGCGAGCAGTTGTGCTTCTGCCTGAAATATTCCTTCCAGCAGCCTTGAGTTTGCCAAATTGCGAGCGGCAACAGCTTGTGAAAAATTATTTTGCGCTCTTTCTACCGCAAGATTGATCTGCGGATTTTCAAGTTGCAGCGCAACCTGCCCCTGCCTGATAAAATCCCCCTCACGAAAATACAGCCGCCTAATGACCGCTTCTTGAGGGGCGGCTATATCTACCTTTGTAAGAAAAGACAAACTTCCAAAACCCGATGCTTCATCGGGTAGTTCGCGGATTACCGCCGCTATTCCCCTAACTCTTATCGCTTCACCCAAATTATTCGGTTGTCTTTCGCAGGCGATGAGCAACAATACCGTTAGGTGAATAAGTATTATTATTTTTACTTTCATTGAATTCTCCTTTCATTTAATACCGCTTCCGATGAGGCGGTAAATATTTCCAACTCTCCCGGTTTAAGATCGAGTAACCGTTCAAGTTCACGTTCCGCTTCCAAAAGGGCAATCGCCGCTTCTATCGCTGCAATTTCTTTTTGCGTTTGTTCAATCAGCGTTTCCATCAGTTTTAATCTGGTAATTTGACCAAGATTGAGCCTGATTTCTTCGATACGGCAGCGTTCAATGCCAAGTGCGGCAGCTTCAATAGCCAATAGCCGTTTTTGTTCTGCGAGAGAAAATTTTTCTACAGCGGTAAAAGCGATTCTTCCAACCAACTCAAGAGTTGTAATGTATTTTTCCTGTTCCAGTTCAAGCGCGAGTCTTGCCTGATGTTTTCCCGCTCCCGCCGCAGGGTCAGGCAAAGGAGAAAAACTGTTTTGAAGCAAAGCCGTTCTGTCGTACGGCGGCTCCCACCCGGCTTGCGCTCCAACACGGCTTTGAAACCAAGGGCTGGAAAAATCGATATTAATTCCAACAGACCAGTTATAACGTGTCAGCGGATAATGCTGTCCGCTGAGTCCGAAATTTGCAGCTAACCGCAAAGCGGGTATCCACGATCTTGATGTGTATTTTACTTCCGCCTGTCTTTTTATTATGGAAAAACGCGCTTCGGCTAAATCGGGATTCTGTTCTCTTGCCAAAGCGGCAGCCGCAATAGGAGACGGAAACGAAGCCGAACGGTTAACATCTACTTTTTCTGTTAATAAAGGAAGTTCCTCCAGCCCAAGAAGCTGCGCAAACTGCCTTTCCATTTCGGCTAGATCAAGTTGAAGCGAATAAATGCCAAGTTTCGCATCTGCAAGGTTAATATCCGCATTTGCAAGATCAACGGGGAGCGCAAGGCCAAGTTGTACTTCTTCATTCAGGATTCTTCGCTGTTCTTCCAGCACCACGAGTGCGGACATTCTTATTTCCAGTATCGCTCTTGACGACAAAACATTACGGTATGCGGCAATTGCGGATTCCGCTATGTCAGAGGCCATTCTATCCAGCCTTGAAGAAGAAAGGTTTAATTCCATTCGTTCAAGGTTACGCGACATTCTGGTTTTACCGCCGTCAAAGAGAAGTTGATCAATGCCGATCCCGTAATTTTTCAGGAATGAATCAGGGCCGATTTCCTGAAAGCGGTCATTTTCCGAAGCAGTCAGGCTTAAACGCGGAAAATACGAGCGCAGTCCCCACTTCCATGCGCCTTCCATAATTTCCTGCGAAGAACGTGAATACTTTAGATCGACAGATGCCGACACCGCAAGTTCAGCCGCTTGAGCAAAAGTCAGCGAATTATTTGCGTATAACGGAGTAGTCAATATGCACCCGCCAAGACAAAGTAAAATTACGATTGTATTTCGCATTACATCAACTCCCTAATCGTATTTTCCAGATTGGAAATTGTGCGTAACAACGGAGTATCCCAGGGGAGCAGCGCTTTCGCACGACTTAAATCTTCCAGAGCGTCAGGCGCTCTTCCGGCTATCCAGTGCAGACGCGCCCTGTCCAGAAGAACCATTGCGCTTTCTGCAGCAAGCCCTGCGGCTCTGTCCAGTAAAGCGACAGCTTCATCGTTTTTTCCCGCTTCGCCCGCAAGTTCTGCAGCAAGCCTCAGGGTACGGATATCATACGGATTGTCGGCTAAAAGGGATTCTGTTAACCGTACCGCACCCGAAGTATCGCCTTTTTCCCAGTGTATTCTTGCAAGAAAAAGTTTTGCCTCAAAAGACGATGGCCTGAATCGTAACGCCCTGCGAAAGGTAATTTCCGCTTTTTCAAAGTCTCCGATAAAATACTCCGCTTTTGCGCGAAGTATCAGCGCAGGCGGGAACTTTTTTTCTCTGTTAAGAATTTCCGCAGTTTCAGAAAACCTCCCTGCCGAATACGCCTGCGAAGCATGAGCGTACAAACGGATTGTTTCTGCGTCAGGCAGTTTGTTACAGGAAGCCAGAAGCAAATAACTTGAACAGATCAATATGTACATGCAAGTTTTTTTGTCAAAAATAATTTGTAATTTCATATTAACCCCGCGAAATATACGAAAGCCGTTCTGCAAGCCGCCCGCTTGAACCGGAAACTTGCGTTGAAAAATATTCCCTGAACATCGGAATAGAAGTTAAACTTCGCAATGCGCCAACCGCATAAACCGTGTAAGGATTATCAGGCAGACTGATTAACGGCAGCAGTGGATCAAGAAGAGCAGGATTACCAGCGTTTACCGACTGCGAAATAATCGTTTCAATCTCTCTTTTTGTCCGTAAAGAAACGCCGTCTTCCGCCCGTAAGCCTGTGTGAACGGCAAGTATTTTCCTGCATTCATCTGCAAACGGCCCCTGCACAGCGGAGTTAATGCAGTTTTCCGCATACTCAGCCGCAACAGCGCCGTTGAAAGCCCTTGCCCCTCTGTACCAGTACTCAGGAAATTGCACATAACGCGCAAGTATCGCCTTGTACGCCGCACCCGCGCGCCTGTCATCGGGGTTTGTTTCCAAAGCGCAGACAAGCATCATCCAGCTTCCAAAACCGTCAGGTTCATCAGATTGATCGAACAGCAGTGCAAGCCCTTCGGCGGTTTCTGCCCACTGTTCCCGAAAAAACGCAAGGACTGCGTTTGCCGCAGCAGTAACGGTTTGGTCGCCGTTTATTTCCAGCAGATTCAAAAGACCCTGTTCAATTTCGTCTTTTTGAATCAAACCCCTGCCGTACGCGAATGCAAGTTCTTTGTAAGCCGCCGCCACCGCGCCGGCATAGTCCCCCGCGTTTTCGCGTAAACTTGATTCCGTCAAAGCCATGCCGGCAAACCATGACCCGGCTCTTTCCAGCCCGGCAAGTTCATCAAGCGACTGTTGTATCGATCCCATGTCGATCTCCCCCGTCTGCCGCATCATGGCAGTCCCCGCCGTCTGCCGGTTCGCTTGCTGCGAACCGGCTTCCTGTTCTGTCCGCGAGTTCCCCCCGCCGCAAGCAGCGAACACAAGAGACAGAAAAGTCAAAGTTAAAAAAATGAATTTCATAAGCAACTCCAAGCAAAAGATTTTATTACCCTTATATGGGTGCGACCGTGAAGTATGCTTTATCGAAAATGAAAAAAAATGAAAAATTTTTTGAAATTTTTTTGCGGCTGTGAACGGTTCTTTCTATATTGTTGTGTTTTCTGCGGAAATTGGCGGTTGGTGTTAAATTGAGTAATGTAGCGTTTAGATAAATTTTGTAATGCCTGTACTTTTGGGGAGTTGCAAAGTACTCCGTCTATTTTATTTCTGCTAAAAGTTGTTGTATCTGTTCCGGGCTGGGAAGTTCTTTGCGCAGTTCTTTTGGCAGCGTAGACGTTATCCGATAATTTGTCACGGCAATCGGCTTTTTACTGTCTTTTAGCGCATATTCCACAATAGTACGTTTTTTCTCTTTACATAGGATAATTCCAATTGAAGGGTTTTCATACTTTTCTTTTACTAAGGCGTCCAGTGTTGTCAGATAGAATTGCATTTTTCCGACATGCTCCGGTAAAAATTTTCCTATTTTTAATTCAATTGCCACCATGCACTTAAGACGACGATGATATAAAAGTAAATCAATAAAATATTCTTCCTCGTCAACCTCTAATCTGAATTGATTACCCATAAATGCAAACACACCGCCCATTTCAATAAGAAATCGGTTTATTTTTGCCAGTATCGCCTGTTCTAGTTCGTTTTCACTATGTTTATCAGACAGTTCCAAAAAATCAAAAGTATATTCGTCTTTAACTGCCAGTATTGCCTGTTTTTTTATTTTTTCGGGTAATGTATTGTTAAAGTTTGTTTGATTTGCTAAAGTTT
>Ga0099364_10011427_pt1 | contig 12140 bp, 5 predicted proteins | sample TergutTh196P3_FD_73070 | JGI IMG/M metagenome (GOLD analysis project Ga0099364, IMG submission 73070) | Microcerotermes parvus P3 segment gut microbial communities from Pointe-Noire, Republic of the Congo - Th196 P3 | ecosystem: Host-associated > Arthropoda: Insects > Digestive system > Gut ...
ATAGTTACCTTGAATAATTTTTACAGTTCCCAAGTTAAATTTAACTTCGTCTCTTGCGCCGGCTGAATTAAGCAATTCCTCCGCTTGAGAAAGATTTCCTTCGCGAATAGCTACTACTGCAAGATTGTTTTTAACTATTTCATTATCTGAAACAGCTTGTGCTGCAAGAAGAGCAGTTTTTGCATCGGCAGTACGTCCCAAGTTCAGTAAAGCAACGCCAAGATTGTTATTTGTGCGATAGTCAGTTGGGAACTGACGGGCAGCAGCCTGATAAATGGCTAACTTGCGGTTTGCATCCTGAGTAAGAGTTGCCGTATAAAGAATTTCTTCAACGTCCAGGGTTGTAGGATTGCTGTCAAAATGAGCGTTGAGTTCTTGGTCTGACCATCCAACGCGCTCCACGTTTACAGTTAATTTAGAGCGACGCAATTCCGGAAGTATCTGCACCTTTATTTCTTCGTAAGCCGCTGAAATATTTTTTATCTCTTGCTCGCGCACAATAGGGTCTGCGTGCATAGATACAACTCGCAATATAACATCTCTGTCTCTAATGTTGGAGCGTTCTACAAGTTGTCTGAAACCTTCCCAGTCTTCTGCAGTAGTTACAACTTCCAACAGTTCCGAACTCATAACTTGTGGAACATTGACGTTGCGAGCTGCAAAATTTCTTGCAAAGAAATCCGAGCCCGTTCTTCCGCGACTTGTCGAAAGCCTTTCGTTCAGGTCAAATGGGCCTTCGGGCGATGCGTAAGCCGAAAGCGTTGTGCCTGTGAAATTAACTCTTTCGTTTGCAGCAGCTGCCATTACAGCCTGCGTGAATGCCTGAATTTCGGGCTTTCTTGTTTCTGCTGCGCGAACGTCTGATTGCTGAATCATGTATTTGATATCAGCTTCGTAACTGTCAGGAGTTATGCGTTTGAACTGGTCTGGTGCAAATACGCCTTTTCCTTCTTTTTCCACTAAAAGAGCCGTAGTATTAATACCATCAGCTATTTTAACGGGGTCAAAATGAAGCGATCTGCCTTTTTTGTCAGTACCGACAATATCAAGCATAAGCTCCGACAATTGAAACTCAGGTCTGTAGGTAACGGTCTCTGAATAAGAGAACGAGCCTCCATTGTTCCATCCGATAACTCTGTGGTTATCTTTTACATTTTCTCCTTGTACTTTCGTTTCAGGCAATTCAAGTTCGCTGCTGCCGGCGCGTAGTACCGGGGTGAGCGTAACTATCACATTCTGGTTGAAGTACCTGGGAGGATACGAACCGCTAAAGTTTATCGCCACCTGGTCGCCAACTACTTCCAGGACAGGAGGATTAACGTTGTATCTCACATCCTGACTGCCATCCTTCATCTTCTTCAAGGGATTACAGCCGCTAAATACAATGCCTACAAGCAAGGCAGACATCAAAATCAAATTATACCTTTTCATTTTACTAATACTAATTGTTTATTTAATTCTAAAAAAATATTACGTTTTAAATTTGCAGCAAAAATACTGCCATTTTTTTAATCTACAAACTTTTTTTTCACAAAAATTAAAAAAAAGTGTATTTTTTTTTTTCGATTTTTCGACAAAATTTCTTAATGTGTTCATTATTACCTGTTTGCGAAAAATGGTTAATAACTAATTTCTCTCGACCGTTCGCGTTTTTTTCTAACTTCGTACGGGTCGACAATTCTACCGAATCGATAACTTAAAAAAACTGTTAGAAAAAACTGTTGATTTTGGGCTATACGGCTGTGATTGATGTCAGGATTACCAAAATCCATGATTTGCAGTCTTTGGAGAAATCCCTCTGCAATCAATCCCGCTTCTAATGCGTGAATTATTCTGTCGTGAGAGCCAAATTCAAAATTGTATCCAAATTTTCCGAACGCGCCGGGCACAATACCGATTTCGCTAAATCCTTTGAAAAAGGAGGCTCTGTTTATTACCCAAATGTTGCTGGAGTTCCACATCGGGCTGTACCTATGGGGATTATCCGGCAACGGGTCTAATGGCAACCTGCCCATTGTCGATGTTCCGACATTATAATATATAGGCTTGAGAACTGCGATTGATGGCCCAAAGTTGTGAAAGCGGCGTATGGCAATACCGCCTCTGTCGTGCTTACGGAATCTTTCATGTTGTTTGCCGTAGCCTATTCGGAAGTTGACAGCAAAATTTGTTTTGCCTTCAACGTATCTCGCGTTCGAATTGCGTTCTACAACATACGACCTGAATTCTTTCGGATCGCGAAGATACGCAAAATCAATTTCGTATAATCGCTTGTCAGCTGCATTTATGCGTTGCCCGTAACGATAATTCCCTCCAAATCCGTTGGAGTTTATCATTAAACCGACCGACCACTCGTTTCGGAAGAAAACCCTTTGTTGGTGGTCAATCTCACCTTGGGCATAAACAGCTGTATAACTGCTTATAACGCCCAAAAAAACGAAAATCCGTCTGTTCACTTAACAATATTTCGCTTAACCGGGTAGCTCTGTCGTGCTAACAGGTAATTCAACTATCCTTGGGTCTACCGAACGATAAGCCGGACACGGTCTACTGCTTCCACACGCTGAAAGCGCCATGCCGATAAACAGACTAATAACTACTAATAAACACACTTTTTTCATGAGTATATGGTTTTAGATAAAAAAAAGCAAAGGTAATATATTTTTTTTTTGCAAGCAAATTTATTTTCAAATTTTTTCTGTTTTTTTTATCATCTCAACAGACATTTGCGGCAATAGTTCTATGTGTGCCGCAAAATCAACGGTTTTTTATGCATAACCTTAAAAAATTTAATCAGACAAAACCGCATGAGTATACATTATATATAATGTGTAAAACTATTTATTCATTGATAAAATATACGCTTTGATAGCCTCTGCCTCTTCTTCGCGCGCTTTTCGACGTTTTGCGTCGTGATATTCGTAAAAATCGAGTTCATCTTGCGACCAGTTGTTTGCTTCTAAATAATCGCCCACATAAGGAGCTGTCAAGTCAATCCATATCGCCAAAGTATTTATTTCCTCTGGTGAAATACTTGCCATGCCATGCCCGGCTTTAAGTCTTTTGATTAAATTACTTTTTGCCGCTCCGGCTGTGTATGGCATTTGCATTGTAGGCTCCGACATCATGTCAAGCCAGTTTACTTCCGGATGATGTGGATTAGCTCTTAGGTTTAATCCTGCAATATATCCGGCAGTAGAACCGTAAGGCACAGTATGTGTAAGGTTTAAATATGCAAAAGAAAAATTACGTCGGGAGGGTTTATTCACAATCTGTTCGCCGGAAAGATTGATTCGGTTTTTATTACTGCCATCGTGACAACTAATACAATGTCTGTCAAGAATAGGTTGAACTTCATTTATGAAACTGAATCCGCGCAAGCCCTTGTCGTCAACAGGAACTATCTTTTGCACACCCCTGTTCATGGCAATAGACGTGGGGCGGCTTGAATGTGGAGGCACGCTGTTTTTGTGTTCGTGGCAACCAACGCAACTTTGTATTTCGCCCGGCATAAGCGTTGACCAACTACGCATAGTTTGTACCATGTGTCCGTTTTCATCCAACGCTTGGAAAAATAATGGCGTCCGCGCGGGGACTTCAAACATCGCCGAGCCGTCCTCATATACGTCTACTTCGCCATGCACCCGTTTTATGTCCCAACTTGTATTACCAACGCCCACAGGAGATGAAGATAGTGCGCCGCCGCCGGGTCCTTCATTATGTACCTCGCCTATACCGGCGCTTCGATACTCTATCTCGATGACGCGTAGTTTTTTGATAGTTCCTTTAGGCAATGTACCCATCAGTTGTCCCTCGTAAATGTTCTGCATATAATATGTTCCGGTCGTTTTTGTGTAGTCCACAGTAGATGAGCGTCTGAAAGGTATCGGGCGAGAGGCAAGCATTAGCGGTTGATTGCAAGATATTTTAGGGTCGGCGTATAATAATTCGCGATTTCCATCTACATCCATCCAATAAATACCGAACATCATCGGGTGTCCCACGTGATATCCCAACGGGGTATACGAAACCAAAAAATCTGTTTCATTAAGCGGGAAAGGATATTGAAACTGGTCTGTGAACTGTCCCCATGAATCTATGCGGTCGTTGTTAGGTTTTCGTAAAGGCGCTGCAAGCATAACACCTTCGTTTTCGTCTCGTCCGGCTTCGGTATCTATTATGCCGATTTTGCCGTGTTGAGGAGCATGATGTCCGGTTACTGTCGCCATAACTTTTCGAGTACCGGGAATTTGTCGTGCATGTGCTATTGTTGTTGGAAACCAACTGTTCATGCCGTAGTATTCACTTTGTCCGGTACCATCGGGATTCATTTGAAAAAGCGGATGTGGAAACAATTGAGCTCTATCGTTGTAGTCCCATCTTGTGAAAATAACGCGTCCGTCGTCTAACAGCGCCGGCGATACAGTATGCACTTGGTCGAAACCGACCTGCCTCATGTATCTGCCTTCCCTGTCGCAGATGTACATATTGCTTACCTCTGTAAACCAGCAATCTACAGATGTGCCTACACGGGTGGAATTGAACAGTATATTGCCGTCGGGCAAATAAATGGGCTCTATGTCGGCATAGCCCAAACCTGAGGTTATTTGCCTAACCTTTCGGGTTTTCATATCAATTTCATGTATATGAAAATCGCTTTCTTTTTCCGACTGTTTCCACGCGAACAACACTCTTTTTCCGTCGAAATCTACTTCAGGGTCGCGAAAAACGCCAAGACTGTCGCTAAGCAGCGTTTCCTCTATAGCCCAAATACCGTTCATCGTGAGAAGGGAAAGTTGGCTGCCTTGAAAAAAATTCTTTTCGTGTCGCGCATCGGACTGTCCTTCAGTGTATGCAAAAAACGATGGTCTGAGTACATGGAATTTAGTGAAGACTATCTGAGGCTTGTCCTCTACGAATGAAGCTAAACGCAAGGCGCGGCGCTCTTTGCAGAGTTCAACGTATTGTTCTACTGTTGTATACAAAGAGGGATCCTTGCCAAGAAGCCCTGCTACTCGTGCAATACGCGATGAAAGTTGATTTTCAAACGTACCGCTAAACCAGTTCACATTTTCTCCGTCTTGAAGCCACCAGTCGTACAATAGTGGAAACTCGTCTCTCAAAGCGATGTGCGCTTCTCTAATGAGTCCGCGTATGTTTGCACGGTTGCCCGTCTCGCGGTTAGACTGTGTTTCAGTAACAGCAGTGAATAGCCGCTGAAGTTCAGTTTCGAACGCGTCAGCCGACTGTACATTAAATTTATGTCCCGAACCGTTACCGCCGCACGAAATCATATTTACCGCAAGGACAAAGGCTAAAACAACGAGATATGTTATCTTTACCGTTTTCATAGTTTAAAATTAAATTCCAAATTTGCGCGACAAAGTTAATATTTTTTTTTGGTATTTTCAGTTTTTTCGTTACATTACAAAAAGATTGTTCCACAATCCCGAAATGACGCTCTACACTGAAAAATGAAAACTATAGCCAATTCACCCGTATGAGTGCATTCCGCTCAAAAAGTAATTTACTCCAAAATAAGTCATAAGCACAGATGCGAACGCTAAAATGGCGTAAAGATTAAAAAGCAACTGACTGTACAACTTGCGTACCAAATGTGCGTGGGTTACAATTGCATACACTATAATAGTTATTAACGCCCATGTTTCCTTTGGGTCCCAACCCCAGTAGCGTCCCCACGATTCGTTTGCCCAAACTGCTCCCATGAACGAGCCTGACGTCATCAATATTAAGCCAATTATCAACACTATTTCATTGATAATTGTCAGTTCGCGAAATAATTCTGCAAGTTTTTTCTTACGGGATATTATTAAATTGAATAAACCGATAAGAAATCCGATGCCGAAAAAACCGTAGGCTGTCATCAGCACAACAACATGATACATTAGCCATGGCGATTTAAGTACCGGCGCCAATGGCGTTATTTGCGGATTCATCCAGTTTAGTCCGGAAACAAAAAGTATTAATCCTGCAAAGATTGTTGACAGTGAAAATGCAACTTGACTTTTGCGAACGAACAATAGCCCTGCAAACACAGCTGTCCACGCAAGTAAAATCATAGTTTCGTATGAATTGCTAAAAGGCGCATAACTGCCTATCATCCAGCGCATAATAATTCCAGCGGTTTGAAAAATAAAACATGTAACAATTCCCGTTACCGATATTTTGATAACCCACCCGCCTAAAGGTTTGATTCCGAAATACAACAGTGTTGAAAAAATCAACATCAAACAGCCTAATGCAAGATATCCTGTTTTTGCTCTGTTAAAAACACTTAATTTATTATATTTTAGCTCTATATCGACTTTTTTAAATTCGAATCCGGGTACATTATTTTTTGCTTTTTGAAATGTTGAAATCATGTCAAGCACTTCATTTGATTTGCTCCAATCGCCTGAATGTAACGAATTTTGGACTTCTGAAAGATACCATATAAAAATTCGTGAAACGAACATTGAATCCATTCCGCTAAAACCGGACAAGTCATCTCCGGGTGCATACCATTTTTTCAACGGGTCGTCAGGTTTTGGAAATATGTGAAGCAATTCGTGTCCGAACAACATGTGCAAAATATTAGCTTTTTCGTCTATTTTAAGTACTTCATTGTCAAAAGATGTTCGTTCGGCGGGAGTTTTTCTAATTGCTTCGTTAAGCTTAACGTACAATTTGTATGTTCCATCATCGCGAAACAAATCCAGATATGAACACTTTTTCGGAGGAATACTGAAAAAATCAGCTACCGAATTGTTCGAATAGTTTATCAGAGGCACATGCATCCATATTTCAGGTAGTGCAAAGAGGCTTAGCAAAAATTGGTCGGAGTTTAATCCTTCTATTTTATTTTCGTTATATATTTTCCGCAGTATTTCCGATGAAAATGTATTTACCGGCATCATTCGTCCGTTTCGCGATTGTATTGCTAAGGCTCCGAATCGCTGTGCATGTGCTTCCGATACTACATACTCGTACACAATGTTCGGCATTGATTCAAAGTCTGTATCAGCCGAAATATTTCCTGAGAAACAGAACAGCGTTGCAATTGACGCAATTGTCTTTTGAAAGTTCAATTGTCGATACAGTGTTCGTATTCGTCCTTTTTTTTCTGTCAGGCAAATTATACTGCCCAAGAACAGCAACAGATAACCGACGTAGGTGATGCTTCTTCCGGCTGCATCTCTATTCACCGACAATACAGCGCCTAATTCGTCTTCATCGTATGAGGCTTGAAAAAAACGATATCCTTTTATGTCCAATACATTGTTCATATAAACCCGCTCGTGTCTATGCGTTCCGTCAACATGAAGTATTAATTCGCTTTCGAATGCGGAAGGACTTGACGACCCGGGATATCGGGTTAGCGTAAACTTCACTAATTCAACATGAAAAGGAAGTACATATATTTCGTTGGGGTGAACAAAAACACGGTTGCTTATTTCTCCCTGCCTCAGATGCAATATACCTTCCTTGCTGAAAATGTGAGTAACCGAAGCGCCAAGTAGAATAACTATAAACGAAAAATGCAGTAACAACAGTCCCCATTTTTTTTTTTGTATTAAGCTGTGTTTAAGCGTTATCATAACAAAATTCAACACCAAAAGCAGTTGCAGTATAAAAAATGGCGGCGAATAATAAACCCACGACTTCACTACTTCAGTTCCATGTGTTTTTTCAATAAATGTGGCTATCGCCATAATTATTGCGTAAAGAGCCAACAAGGCTATCATCGTTACATAAGATGATAGTATTTTCATTCTTCTATTATTACTCTAAAACCTACGTTAAAGACTTTTTGCCATGGCAAATACGCCTTTCGTGTGTGCGCAGTAGCGTACATTGGGCGGTCGAGCCAAGAGCCTCCTCTAACAACTTTCATTGATGTCGTTTCTCCGGCGTTGTCAGTGTATGGATAAGGTAAATAATCAGAGCGCGTCCATTCGGCTATATTTCCGTGCATACTGTACAGTCCAAACGGGTTTGGTTGATATTTGTATGAAGATACTTGTATCATAGCGCTGTCGTTTACCGCTTCTGCTTTTGGCAAAAAATTAAAATAGGAAAACCATGCGTTTGAAGGTCTCATAGGCTGCGGGTCTACTCCGCTTACTGCTTTGTAGGTTAATTGAAAATCAGCCAGATTTTCCATCAATCCAAAATTGGCATCTAAATCGCCATACCAAAAATCTTTATCGCTACCTGCACGGCAAGCCCATTCCCATTGAGCTTCGGTGGGTAAATTGATTTTATAACCGCTTTTTTCGCTTAGTTTTCTACAAAAATCTATTGCTTCTTCCCAACTCACCCGAATTACCGGTTGATGTGGCAGATTAGCAGGATAGCCTTCGTTTACGTGGTCTTTCCAGAACTGGTCAACATAACGGCTATTGTGCTCGGGCTCTAAAACATTGTACTGTTCGTTGGTTATTTCGACTTCGCCCATCCAAAAACCTCTATTAATCACTACTCTCGACGGAGGATAGGCATCTATTTCTCCCGTATTGCTACCCATAATAAATTGACCGGCAGGTATATAAACGAATTTCAAAGCAATTCCGGGCGCAAGTTCTATTTCTTTTGTCGATTGCCCGTTTTTCATTTCCTTTGCTTTGTCGGCTGTGAATGGCCATCCTCTTACTCCTCTCACATTGACTATTCTTCGTCTTGCCATTTGTTGTGGTGTTTCCGGAGTTATTTCGCCTTTTTCCTTTAAGAAAGCCGCATAATCTGCAATTTCCTGTTTCCAGTCTACACCGGCTCCTAACGCGTATTTATTTGTCAATTCCATTCTTCGTTGTATTTGACAGAAGCCTTGATACGGAAAACCGTCGTGACGGGTTGCTTCAAACGTGCCCTTGTCGGGTACGTTGTAGTCTATCCAATTGTAAAGTTTACGCCATTCATAATCATTCAATTCTACGTTGTAATGACCTTTTTTTAACATACGTATCAGTTCGCTTGTATTTGCATGATATTCGTATGGGTACAACACCTGTATGCCTGCTTCGGGTCCTTGTCGTCTAACATATGGATGCAGATTAAGATATGCAGTTCCGAAACCTCGCGGACATTTTTTACCTCCACGAAAATCAAGGGTGTGCTTGTCGTTGTGACAGACTATACAAGCTCTATCAAGTACCGGCTGAACTTCCAAGTCGAACGTAAACGAGCGAATGCCGCCATCCGGTAAAGTCAAGCGTCGCGGAGGCATTTGTGAGGCAATCACTCTCCTTGGCATTACGATGCTGTTGTGGTCTTCATGACATCCTACACATGAGACTATTTCACCCGGCATTGCTGTAAACCAGCTTCTCATCCATTGTATAGCAGCGCCGTTTTCGTCTAATGGCTGAATAGAAATCGGTACGTTAGCCGGAATTTTAAACATTGCCGAGCCGTCTTCTTCAACGGGCACAGTTCCCATCAAGCGTTTTATATCCCATCCGCTCTGAATACCTTGTGCCGTATGGTCTGACGGCGAGTGCAAATACGCATATTCGTAGGCATGGATGCGAAGTTCCTTAACTTCTCCGCGTGGAACTCCCATCAATCCCGGACCTTCATATATGTCCTGAATGAAAACTACTGCTTCGGGATCGTTAAGGTTTACTCTGTCGGGTATTACCGGCGGCATGGCAGTTTTGCGGACAGGGATAGGACTGATAAATCCTTCGCCTTCCAATTTTATCAAACATGTCACGTTGTCGAATACATCTACGAGATAAATTCCCCATAAATCATCGGGCGAAAGTTTGGCTGACACCAAAAAGTACTTATCGCTTAGTGGCATGGGTTTAATAAACTGGGGCCACACGTCATCTACCAAATGGTCCTCTACTATTGGAATTACCGGAACGTTTCGATGAGGTATTTCCTGTACTACTCCGGGCGTTCCGGCGCGCGCTCTCGACGGGTCAAAAATCAGTAATCGCCCTGAGCGCGCCACGCCATGATGTCCGGAAATAATGCCGATGAATGCCGAAGGATGTCCCGGTATCGGTTGCACATCGAAAGTGCTGTTTGGGAACATGCTACCGCTGCCAAATAACGCTCTGTTTTCTGTTCCGTCTGGATTCATGTGCATTATTATGCGCGAATAGTAGTGCGTCAAATCGGTATACTCCCAACGTGTATACATAACGCGTCCGTTGTGCATTATTGTAGGGTTCCAGTTAGCGTCTTGGTCAAAAGTCAAACGGCGTATGTTTTTTGTTGAAGGCTCGTAAAGTATCATATTTCCTACCGGGTCTGAGCCATTAACGCAAGGAACACCGTGATAACCAAGATTGGCATTTACGATAAATCTGCCATCGGGCAGGTATACGCCATCGTAAAATTCAAGTTCGGGCTCAACCGTGTCTATTATATGACGAAAACCTGTTCCGTCCAATTTTACTTCAAACACATTCCAACGTCTGTCGGGCATAAGAGAAGTAAACATTACTCTTTCTGCATCCCAGTGCAGTTTCAAATCGGCAATAGATGCAGTGTTTTCGGTCTTAAAAACTGTTCTGACGTTCACATTATCGCGCAAACCTGTCAATTCTACAATTTCTGCATCAAAACCAACTCGTCTTGCCGATTGTTGATTACTCCAGTTGTTCGATTGAGTCCCCAAGGCGGGGGTCATAACGCTTCTGGCTCTGTTTCCAAGTGCGAAGCGTGTGGCAACTATTTTGTCATCATTCAGCAATGGATTGGATAACAGAATAGTACGCTTGTGAGACAAGGCTTTTTCGGCATTCTGTATTGCCAGTTGGTCCATGCGATAAATATCATCGAATCCGCTTCTTACAAGATGTTCCAACTCGTCCATTAAAGGCTGAAGGGGTTCCGAATCGTAAGTCCTCGAAAGCTTTTTGTCAGCAAAAGCTAAACGAATAGCTTCAATGTTTAACCAAGCAAGTTCTTGTTGCAAATGGTATATAAAACGGGCGTTCTCGAACAGTTTTTTGTATGATTCGCTGTCATTACCTGCTGCTTCTATTTGCATTGCCGAATGTCGAAACCACGAATCATCTTTTAGTAACGAACTGACTGTTAGCACAGTGTCTTTTGAAAAAGCTCTTATTTGTGCTTCAGCGTGAAACTTCGCCACAACAAATAGCCCGATTATAATGGCAAAAAAGGCTCTTTTCATGGTCTACAATTGTGCGTTGGGAGATGTAAAGCGCAAGCCAGCTCCGTCGTGGTAGCTTGCCCATTCATCAACGATAGCTCCTTCGGGACCTGCCATCAGGAAATGAAAAGTACCCACCTCTTTTAAATGTATAATTTCGCCGATGTTTTGAACAACGAAATTTTTACTTTTTACCGGACCGTGACTTGCCGGAATAGCGGGAGGATTAGGTGTTGGGTCGCCTACTTCTGAGAAGTTATAAGCCCATCCTTTTGTTACCATCCATGTCTCGAATTTCGGAGGAAACTCGGTTTCGACATGGGCATGCTCCGGTATCATTTGTCCCGGCAACAGATAAATACCATGGGCAAAATAACCGTGCTCTGCGTCATTTACCCAAAAAATACCACCCATTCCTACATTTTCAAAATCGCCAAGTCCGAACTCGGCAACCCAAAAATTTTCTTCCATAAACGGAGTGAACGGGATGCCATAAAACTCAAACATATCCAAATATGCTTGCTTGGCAGCGTCTTCATTGAACTTGCCGTCGGTGTAAAAGTCGGCGTTCGTGAACTTTTTCGAATACTTCATATCTGCTTTGTTTTTACATTGTGAACTACATGCCGCGCTGCAACTGCCATGCTGCGAAGACCCTTGTCTGCCGCAACTTGTAGTTAAGGCGATAAAACATACTGCGGCTAATAGCCATTTAGTGCTTAAAATACTGTTTGTCATTTACTTAATAATATTAAAAAGTTGCAAAAATTAAAAAAAATCATCGTTGCAAAGATAATATTTTTTTTTGAATTAAAACAATTTTTTTTTATTTTTTTTATTTTTTTGCTAACCTGCATTATTCACAAAAAATTGCTTCTCTGCGTCATTGCGGGCTTGACCCCATAGCCATCAAGCTAAGAATGTAATGTACATATATTCAGAACATTATGTATTATATGTAAGTCCGAAGGATTTTTACGTGGATAACCCCGAGTAAGCTAAGCGC
>Ga0099364_10011428_pt1 | contig 12140 bp, 7 predicted proteins | sample TergutTh196P3_FD_73070 | JGI IMG/M metagenome (GOLD analysis project Ga0099364, IMG submission 73070) | Microcerotermes parvus P3 segment gut microbial communities from Pointe-Noire, Republic of the Congo - Th196 P3 | ecosystem: Host-associated > Arthropoda: Insects > Digestive system > Gut ...
AGGCGAAACCGAATTCCTATGTAAACTATGAAAATTTCTATATAATGGAAAATCATGTAAACATGGATATAATCGGGAAAGTGAAGTACAAAACCGACTATGATTTACCTGTAGTGAGTAAGAAAAGACAGAATGTAACACAGTTTACAAATCCAAGAGTATCTTACGAGGGCGGTAAATGGTTATTAAGTTTTGGTATGGAGTGCGAAAACCAAGCGCGGGAACTAAACGATTATTCGGTAGGTATTGATTTAGGCGTAAAGGAATTAGCGGTAATAAGCTATAACGGTGAGAGCAAGAGCTTCAAGAACATAAACAAAACAAAGCGCGTAAGAAAATTAAAGAAACGGCTTAAACAGAAACAACGCAACATAAGCCGTAAGTATGAGCAGAACGGCAACTACAACAAAACGGCGCGTGTTCAAAAAGAAGAAGCCAAAATAAATAAGCTCCACCGTAAGATAGCGAATATCAGGCACAATCACACACACCATGTAACGAGCGAGATAATAAAATTAAATCCACGCAGAATCGTGTTAGAGGACTTGAATGTAAACGGCATGATGAAGAACAAGCATTTGAGCGAGGCTATAGCCGAGCAGAACCTGCACGAGTTCCGGCGGCAGATAGAGTACAAAGCCGAATGGGCGGGCATAGAAGTCGTAACGGCTGACAGGTTCTACCCAAGCAGCAAAAAATGCTCAAACTGCGGGAACATCAAGCGGGATTTAAAGTTAAAGGACAGGGTGTACAAGTGTGAGAAGTGCGGATTAAGTATCAACCGTGATTTAAACGCCGCAAAGAATTTAGAGAAGTTAGCGGTTTAAAATAATGCTCCCTGATAATGCCCTCTTTTGTAAAGAGGGTGGCACGCGGTGATGTTGTGCGGGTTTTTGTAATCAACCTAAACCCCCGCGTGACGGGTGTTTTGAGAAACCACTAACGGTATATAGGATTTCGTTGTATCCAAGTATAAGCCCGCGGAGAACTATATCAAACGCGAGTAGGCTATGCCGAAAACGGGTTCTGTGAAACGGGAAATAAACTGAAAGTGAATAGATTTGATTAGTTTTAATTGAATTTGTATAGTTTTTAGGCAACGGAAAACGCGCAGCGGCTGAGAAAAACGGTACGTAAAACACCGATAGCCGACGAGGCTCCGAATCCGCTGACAGGACTTCTTCAATGCGCGGACTGCGGTTCGATACTTTCGCACAGGCGCAGCAAAAATAAAAAAGGCTGCCGTGAAAACGCATACTGCTGTTCACGGTTCCGCGGAGCAGCAAAACTTTGTTCGCTGCATTATATAACCAGCCGTGCCGTTGAAAAGCGTGTTCTCAGCACAATCCGGCGTGTCAGCTGTTATGCTGTTGAACACACGCAAGAATTTACTGATAAAATCCGTGAAGCGTCCGTGCTCCGGCAGGAAAACGTGTTTAAGGAAAATGAAAAACTTTTATCAAAATTCAAGCAGCGGCATGAGAAGATATACAGCCTTATAAAAAAACTTTACGAAGCCAATGCAGGCGGGAAAATTTCTGACAGGCATTTCAAAAGACTGCTTGCGGAATATGACGCGGAGCAGGCGGAGCTGGAACTAAAAAGCGAAAAATTACAGGCAGAGATAGAAAGCTATAACGCCGACAGCGTTAAAATTGAGAGTTTCATCGAATTAACCCGGCGCTACACGGATTTTCACGAGCTCACAGCAACGATGCTAAACGAGTTTATCGAAAAAATAATCGTCCATGAGGGTGACAGAACAAGCGGAAAACGCATCCAGAAAATCGAGATTTATTTTAATTTTATCGGGGATTTTAGTATTCTTGACGAATACGGCGGATGAAAATTTTCAAAATTTCACTTGACAAGTCCAGGAAAAAATGATACAATCACATTATGTAATTTGATTTTAGAGGTAAAATACTGTGGACATTGAATATGCTGATAAAAAGTTGCAAAAAATCTGCGATGATAGACGGAGTATACTCAGAAAATTCGGGAAACAAAACGGGGAAAAATTAATGCTACGTTTGAACGAGCTTAAATATGCCGCAAATCTATCAGAAATTTCAATTTTGCCGCCGCCAAGAAGACATGAACTTGAAAATAACAGAAAAGGGCAGTTTGCGGTTGATTTAAAACATCCATACAGATTAATATTTGTCCCTATTGATGAAATTACCGCTATTTCAAAGCCTGATAATGGATTTGATGTGCAAAAAATAACAAAAATAAAAATTTTGGAGGTGACGGATTATCATGGCAAATGAATATAATCCCAACTATGCGGTTCATCCGGGCAGACATATAGCGGAATTGCTTGAAACACTTAGTATGAGCAGCGATGAATTTGCCGGAAAAATCGGAGTTCCAACAGAACTCTTGAAAAAAATTATCAAAGGAAAGGCAAGCGTAACAAAAGAGATAGCAAATGCTATGCCCAATGTATATGAAGGATATTCTCCCGAGCTTTGGCTTGCTTTCCAATCAGGATATGACCAAAAAATCAATGAAGCTGCTCGTGAAAAAACTGAAAATTACAAAAACGTATTGACGCAAAAATAATGTGAATCACGAGTAGGGGCAGGGTAATCCCGTCCGTGAGCCAATGTAAAATCAAATTTGCGGGCGGCAAAACACCGCCCCTGTTCGCAATGTCAATGTTTTTTGCGAATTTTCGAAATTATGCTTGACAAAACAGCATATATGCTGTATAATATAAAGTATAATAAAACAGAGAGAGTGATCACTCACTCCCCCTGTGCGTGTCAGCCGCATAAAAGACGGCAGGCTTCGCAGAGTTTTTTACTTAAACGCCGCTATTCCTTGCTATGGGGGCGGCGTTTGTTCTTTATCATCCTTACAATATACTTTACCGGTTCAATGAGATCCGGTAAAAAATATATCATTACAAATAATATTTCCCAAACAGTCATGGCAATCGCTCCTTTCATTCGGATTTTGGAAATGCAGAATTTCCTCAACCCTCCTTTCAGTTCCGCGAAGCCATGCCGCCCTTAACGCTTGACGCGCTATTACATATTATATCAAAATTTTCCCGTGGTGTCAATGTTTTTCAGAAAAACAAAATTTATTGTTACACGATTGTTACAATTCAAAAAAAATATTGCAAAAGTTTTTTGTGTGTGATATTATTTAATGCAGAGATGGCTTCATGCTGTCTTGAAATATAATTTTTATTTAAATTCCAAAGGAGGAAACACACACATGAGCAATCGTAAAAGATTTCTCGCTATGCTGCTCGCGGTCATGATGATAGTAAGCACCATAGCAACAATGGGCTCGGTTTCGGCAAATGCGTTCATAGACGTAGAAGACGAACAGTTGGCTCAGGCCCTCGGAGTCCTCGGAGATCTCGGTATCGTTAAAGGTATCGGACCGGACGAAGACGGAAACCCGCAGTTTGGCGGTGAACAAGGCGTTACAAGACAGCAGTTTGCGCTGTTTGTAGCAAGAATTACGTCGGGTACGCCTGAATTCCTCGAAGCCGGAGCTGCAACGATATTCGAAGACGTTACAGACGAGACATATTACGCAGCAATCAACTATTGCGTAGAATACGGAATCGTTGAAGGATTCCCGGACGGAACTTTCAGACCGACCGAAGGCGTTACAATGCAGCAGGCGATCGCGATGCTCGTAAGAGCTCTCGGCTATGTTGAGAAAAACGCAGCGGTCATACCTTGGGAAGGTGTTTTGACCCACGCAACAAGACCTGAAGTGAGACTTATCGGCAGAAACGTTGAAACCGATGGTTTTGACTTAGTAGAACTCGGCAAACGCGCAGGCGACTCTCTAACAAGAAACGATATGGCTATGCTTCTTTACAACTTCTTACTCACAGATAAATACGAAGTAGGTGCCGTATATAACGAACAACTTAGAAGATTTGAACATCTTGCACGTTACCAACCTGTTCTTTCGGCGTTCGGCATTGAAAGAGTAGTGGGGTATGTGGTTAACGTAGTAAACTACAGTGCGGAAATTTATGTTAAAAACTATTACCGCGCAGGTGGTACGGGTTCTGACGAAATTTTCTATCCCGGTGCTGACATCACAAGAAGAATGGCTAACCCGGATTTAACCTCTAACCCGGTGGACATCAGAATCAGATTTAGCGACCCAGGCTATACCATTGGTATTGATCAAAGGCTTGATGTAAACAGAATGAGTGGCAATCTCATGAGCACAACAAAAGCCGCCCTCGGCATAGACGAAGACTATGAGGGATATGAAGGCGACCTTGACCTTCTCGGCAAAAAAATCACAATTTACAGAAACGTTGTAATAAGTGCGAGAGGCGCTGTGCCTTCGGCTGTTGTTGTGGGTGTTAAAACCGACGTTACAGGAGCTGATAACACTGCGAGCTTCGAAACAGCCACAGCGACCGTTGAAGTTGGCGGTTATGCTGCTACCGAACGGAGCGTTGATTTTGTAACCGAACTCGTACTGGGAACTCCGGACGATAAAGTTGAATCTTTCAACCAAAGAGTAACATTCGGTATAGCGAACGCGGCTCAGACCAGAACCTATTACGGATATAGCGCATCAGACTCTATTACTGATGCTCAGCGTCTTAACGCAACAAAATACTACAAAGACGCGCAGAGGGACTTAAGCCTCAGATACCACCTTTATTCGATCAACGGAAACGGCTTGCTCAGAAACTCTTTTGAAAACAACGATCTTATGAAAGAAGGCGGACAAGTCTTAAAAGACGGTGATTTCGAAGAAAATCTCGGAAACAACGTTGAAAGAGAACTCGCGAAAATACTCAAAGGCAACGATGGCGCTGACGCTAAAAACTACAGACTCACATACGTTGACAACGGACTGGATTCATTGGGCAACCCTGAATTCTATTATGTATTCACACCTCTGCAGATCGGTTACGGTCATGACGACACATCGGGCACAAGAGTTAAGTTTGAAATGGGCAGACAGGGAATAGACCAGGAAAACAAAGCCAATGAACCGAAAACTTATGAACTCAGAGCGGCTGATGATGAAGAAGACGCTATCACTCCTGTTAAAGGCGAAGCTTATCTCTTCACAGCGTTCGGTTCTGAATACAAAGACATCACAGTATACAGCAAACTCGACAGACTTGCTAAAGAAGTTACACTGCTTTCAAGAGCAGCGGGCGTTTTAAGATTCAGTGAAGCGGCATATCCGAGAGTTGAGTTCTCATTCGCCGTCAACGCCTCAAAAGCAACAGGAGCATGGCAGGCGTCTGATATAGGCAGAAGTGACGACAGCTTGAGAACCCTCAGAGGCAAATATGATATATTCGGTGATGCAGACGGCGTTGCACTTATTGCTAAAAGAGTAGAAGACGCTCCGGCGGACAACCGCAACTTCCACACAAGATTTGGCGTAATCAGAACAACCGGCACACCGAGCGCGATTCTGCTTGCTGACGGTACTGTGGCTTATATGCACAGAGTATATGATGTAACAGACAAAATCGAAAACAATTATATGCTTGTTCCGGCAACCACAGCGGACGATGCCGATATATTCAATAACGCACTTACCGGCGCTTATATCGGACTGTATAACCGTACAGGCAGCGCATATGATGCAGCTGTTTTGGTACGCCCGAACGCTGCTGATAACGGCGGAACTTTGACCGACAACAGATCAAGAATCCTCGGCACAGGCGACAACGCCGACAGATACAGCGTACTGCTGAAACGTGCTGATAACCCGGCAACAACAACAGGACTTATAGGCAACAACATCACTTCGGCTGCTAACACTTCAATAATCAGACCCGACGTTCCTAACAGAATAAACCTCAGCAACGGTACAGGTCTCTTCACCCTTGGCGGTACAGCTGCGACCTATACGAGTACACGGTTATTAGGTACTGCTGCAGCCGGCACATCAACAGAAGCGATCTTCAACAGCAGCACACGCTTTGTTGTAATCGGAAGCAATGGTGTTGTCAGAAGTGCGGACAATCTCGCTCAGGCGGGCGCGATTATAGGCGACAACGCAATACACAGTATCGCATTTGTGGCTAACGGCCCAGGAAACGTTCCCGGAGCGGCAAGCGTTGTATTCTTCAGAAGCATGAACACCCTTACAGATCCGGCTATCGTTCCTCGCGTTGGAATTATAGTTGACTCCGATTCAAACTTCTTCTTTGCCGATGCAAACCAGATCGGCGCGTGGGCGTTTGATTATGTGAGCGGAACTGTTGTAAGAGTTGTTACCGGAGGCTCCGCTATAGGAACCCTTGTACGTATCCTTAACACAGAAGTAGAGGATATCGACGGCAATAAAGCTTTCAGAACAGCGGCTCTCGGCACAAAAACAACCGGCGTAAACAACAAAACTCCGAGCAATTTACTCTCTAACACCGGCAGATACAGCGGCGGAGACCGCCTCACCGCGATAAGAGAAGCTCTGGTGTTCAACAGCTTGCCGGGCTTTATACTCGAAAGTGTTGACAGTGACGGCAATCATGGAACAACAACCGTATCAGGAAAAGTACAGTATTACAGAGAAGGCGAAGCGATGACAATTCAGGCAACTGACCGCGTTCCAAGTCCTACAAGTCTTACTCCCATAACGGTAGACTTGTCAAGGGGCACATATAAAATGCTCTTTGTAGATGATGCTGACAGAGATAATAAAAAAATAGACGTAAATGACCCGAGCACATGGACAACGGCTAACGATGCGATTACATGGACAAAAGAAGGCAGAACAGCGCTCAGCGGCAGCGGAGTAACCGGCGGTCTGGGTTCGATGAGCAATACTCAGTTTGCTCGCGCTACAGGAGACGGAAGAGCTGTATATGCTGTTGTTACCTTTGACAATCTGACTTCCGAAGCGTTGGCAGTAACATTCATCGTAGCAGGTGTACCTGAAGGCGACAGCGGAGACTTAGCTCACTTGGCAACAAAGAACTAATTCTCAAAGAGAGAAAAACAGATAAACCCTGCGCCTACCCACCCAAAAAGGGGAGCGCACACGAGAAAAGTCCGGCAGTATGCCGGACTTTTTCGCGCGATGCGGGCGTTTAGGCGGGCGGTTAAGCGGGATGAGGTTATTTTTCGCCCAACTTTTCCCGCAATTCAGCGATTAATGCGTCTTTGTCGGCGATTTGCGTGTCTTTGTCGGCAACAACGCTCTGCCATTTCGCACGCTCTTGTTCCGCACCCCTGCGCTCAGCGTTACCCAGCGCGGACGCTTCATTGTGCCGCGTCCTTGTGCGCAGACGCTCTAACTCTTTAAACTCGTCGGCAGCCGTTATCTGACGGTATGCTCTGATTGCTTCTGCCATTACCGATACCCCCATTTCTTCAATCTGGTCTAAATCTTCTTCGCTTTGTGCTTTAAACAGCGATAACCATAATTCTACCGCGTTTTCTTTTGTTATTTCCTTTGGGATTTTACTTAACTCGAAAAAATGCATACAAAACCTGTCTGTCAGACGTTCATGTCTTTTTACTTCAAGCGCGTGAAATTCCGAATGGTACTCCGCACAACTGAACATCTCGAAATCCACTATGCTTATTATAATCGTGCGAGGCAAGTCTATATACTGTCCGCCTTCAGCCAGTGCGCTTGAAAACTCACGCGCCCAATAGTACAAAGAACGCTCAGGATAATCGCCTTCATCGGCTACCTGTATCTCTAAATCCACTTTTTGAGCTTTGATTGTCATGTTTATGTCAAGCCGGCAAAATTTATCTCCCATGACCTCCGGCGGCATTTCCGGGTTGGTTACTACAAGATCTTCTATGCTTTCATGCGGTACATCAAGCAGCGCTGAAACAAGCTCTTTCAGCAAACCGTGATTTTTTACAAACAATAGTTTGAATAAAATATCGTTTGTGAATTTATATTTGAGTTCCTTCATAGCCTATTAACCCTCCTCGTACTGTTATTATATCATATTTAAAGCAGAAATTCAATAGAATTTTGGTGAATTTACAAAAAACAGATACACCTTTGCGCCTACCCACCCCAAAATGGGAGCGCACACGAGAAAAGTCCGGCAGTATGCCGGACTTTTTCGCGCTGCCCTGTTGGGCGCGGATGCGGGCGGGGATTATTTTTCGCCCAACTTTTCCCGCAACTCAGCAATTAATGCGTCTTTGTCGGCGATTTGCTTTTGTCAATATTTAAAAAATTACTGAAAAAACCCTTGACAAATATTTTTATCTATATTATAATTAATAGGGGCGAATACTCCGTTCGCCCGAGATATACCGATAAAACCGAAACAAAAGGAATAAAATGTACGAAAAAAAATATAAAATACTTATGCTCACAACATCTACCCAGTACGGCGGTGCGGAGACCCATATACTGGAGCTTGCGCGGTATCTGAGCATCAACGGCTGCGAGGTGAAAATTGTTTCGAATGCCGCTGCGGAGGATTTATTCGCGCAGCAGATCGAAAAATCCGGCATTGAGCACATTCACGCGCCGTTTGATTCGCGCAATGTGTTCGTTATACGCAGAGCGGGTAAAACATTAAAAAAAATCCTGAAAGATTTTTCGCCGGATATAGTCCACGCTCACGCAAGGATCCCCGCTTTTATTGCGGCGGGTATTTGCAGAAAACTAAAATTCCCGCTTGTTACGACCATGCACGGAACATACAAAAACACGCCTCTTTTAAAACTTTTGACCGTTTGGGGGGATTATTCGCTTTATGTGAGCGGGGATATAAAAGACTACTGGACAGCTCAGCTGGCAAAGAGCTTTAAAATTAAACCCGGGTACATGAGCCGCACCGTAAACGGGATAAATACGGAATTATTCAGCCAAAAAACAGACGGTTCAGGAATACGCGCAGAATTTAATATTGACCCGGAAGAAAAAATAATACTCACAGTAGGCAGACTTGATGCCGAAAGTTCATATTCGGCTGTTAAGTTGTGCGAAACCGCTGAAGCGATCTATAAAAACGATAAAAACACGCGTATTGTAATAGTGGGAGACGGAGAAATTTTCGGGGATATACGCGCTGCGGCGGAGAAAATAAACGCAAAGCTCGGGTTTGATTATATAATTTTAACCGGGAGACGCGCCGACACATATAAATTTTATGCGGAATGTGCGGTATTTGCCGGAATTTCAAGGTCGGCGCTGGAGGCGCTCTCCTGCGCAAAACCGGTTATTCTGTGCGGGGATTACGGTTGGGCGGGACGTTTCACCCGGGAGATCGCGGAGAGGTGCGAAGCTGTAAATTTTACGCTGCGCGGGTTCGGGTATCCGGAAGCTGTAAATGACCGGCTGCTCGATGATATTTTGTTTTGTCTTAACGGGGATGTATCCGCGGACTGCCTTTACGGCGCGGAGTTTATACGCGAAAACTACAGCGTGAAAAAAATGGCGGACGACGCGTATTCGGTGTACCGCAAAGCGGAGCTTAAATACAAAGATTATGATTTTGTGCTCAGCGGATATTACGGATACGGCAATATCGGCGACGACGCGCTGCTGTTCACCATTCTGTCAAATATTTTAAAATTAAAAGACAACCTTAAAATCTGCGTGCTCGCCAAAAATCCGCGCGGCATACAAAAAAACCTCGATAATCGTTTTGCCAATATAACGGTCAAACCGCGGTTTAATATTTTTAGTGTGCGTTATGCTTTAAAAAACTCGCGCGCGCTGGTTTTCGGCGGCGGCACGCTGATACAGGATTTAACGAGTTCGCGCTCGCTTATTTATTATCTGTCGCTGATCAAAACCGCGCACAAATACAACAAAAAAACGATTTTATACGCGAATGGGATCGGTCCGGTTTACGATAAAAAAAATCAAGCGAAAGTAAAAAAAATCATAGAATATATCACCCTCGCCACAATCCGCGATGAGGATTCATATAATTATCTGATAAGTTTGGGTATGGATAAATCAAAAATTCATCTGACCGCCGACGAAGCCGCGGCGATACGCGGGCATTTTACCGTAACAAAAGATTTCGGGGAATATATAAACTGCAAATATATCGCCGTGAGCGTGCGCGGGCGGCAGGGATTGGGCACCGAATTTTTCGAGCGGTTTTCGGCGGCGGTGAGCAATATATGCAGAGAATACGGGCTTGTTCCGGTTTATTTGGTTATGCGCTCTAAAGAAGACAAAGCGGTATCGCAAAAACTGGCGGACCTGAACGGGAAAGCCCGCGTTATTGACAGCAGGGGGGATATAGACAAAGCCTTAGCGGTTATAAAATCAGCTGAAGCGGTTATATCCATGCGGCTGCACACGCTTATATTTGCCGGAGCGTTCGGTATTCCGATGATCGGCATTTGCCATGACCCGAAAATAAAAAGTTTTCTTGAATTGATCTACGGCGATGACAGCTATGCGGCGGAGCTTGGCGGTTTTGATAAAAACACATTGATCGGCAAATTCAAGATGCTGCAGTCCGATTATACCGGATTATCGCGTGAAATATCACTCAGAGGGCAGAGGTTGGCGGAATGTGCGGAACAAAACGCCGTATTGTTCTTGGAAGAAATGGAGAAATAAAAAATATATGCGGCAAAGAATACTCGGTATAGACCTGGGAGGCAGACGTACCGGCGTCGCGCTGACCGATTTGACCGGAACGCTCGCTGTCGGGCTTAAACTGATCGAAGCGCAGGATTTGACGGGCTGCGCAAAAAAAATTCTGGAGATCTGCGAAGAATATGACATCTGCGAGATTGTTCTCGGGTATCCGCTGAATATGAACGGTACCGCAGGCAGCGCAGCCAAAAGAGCTGAAAAATTCAAAGAGGTTTTGGAACGGCTGGCGGGCGGGCAGGAGCGCGGGCTTGATATTGTATTATTCGATGAAAGACTTTCTACTTCGCTCGCGCATATTTACATGAACGAAACCGGGACAAAAAACCGGCGGGAAAAAATTGATATGCTTTCCGCTTCGATAATTCTGCAGAATTATATAGATTCAAAAAATAAATAAATTATATAAAAATACGGGGGTTTGTTTTATGGGTTATTTAATGGGAATTGATATCGGAACGTCGAGCACTAAAACGGTGCTGTTCGATTTTGAGGGCGGAGTTAAGGCATCAGCCGCAGATTTTTATCCGATGTATCAGCCGTATAACGGCTGGGCGGAACAGGAACCGGACGACTGGTGGAACGCTGTGGTGACAACGGTAAGCGAAGTTATCACAAAATCCGGCGTCGATCCCGCCGATATCAAAGGGATCGGTCTTTCCGGGCAGATGCACGGGCTTGTGATGCTCGATAAAACCAATAAACCTATACGCAGATCGATAATATGGTGCGATCAGCGCACCGCTCTCGAATGTGAGCAGATGACCGAACTCGCCGGAGCGGATAAAATAATAGAGATCACGGCGAATCCGGCGCTTACGGGTTTCACCGCTTCAAAAATCATGTGGGTGAAAAACAACGAACCGGGACTTTATGACAAATGCGCGAAAATCCTGCTGCCGAAAGATTATATAAGATATAAACTGACAGGTGAATTCGCAGCGGAGGTCTCGGATGCTTCGGGTATGCAGCTGCTCGATGTGCCTAACAGAAAATGGAGCGCATATATGCTGGAAAAACTCGGTATTGACGCGGCGCTGCTGTGCAAAGTTTATGAATCGCCGGAGATCACCGGGGCTGTATCGGCTGAAGCCGCCGGGTTATGCGGGCTGGCTGAAGGTACGCCTGTGGCGGGCGGCGCGGGCGATCAGGCAGCGTCGGCTATCGGAAACGGGATCGTAAAAAAAGGGGTGGTATCAGCGACAATCGGCACTTCCGGCGTTGTTTTCTCGCATCTTGAAAAATTCGCGGTGGACAAACTCGGGCGTGTACACACATTCTGCCACGCGGTGCCGGGGGCTTGGCACATTATGGGGGTAACACAGAGCGCGGGGCTGTCTTTTAAATGGTACAGGGATAATTTTTTAACGGGCGAAAAATACACAGCAGACCAGCTCGGCACCGACCCGAATATAATAATCGATAAAATCGCGGAGACCGTGCCCGCCGGAGCGAACGGGCTGATTTATCTGCCGTATTTGATGGGGGAGAGGACCCCTCATCTCGACGCCGACTGCCGGGGTGTATTTTTCGGGCTTTCGGCGATGCACAGCAAAAAAGATATGCTCAGAGCG
>Ga0099364_10011429_pt1 | contig 12139 bp, 13 predicted proteins | sample TergutTh196P3_FD_73070 | JGI IMG/M metagenome (GOLD analysis project Ga0099364, IMG submission 73070) | Microcerotermes parvus P3 segment gut microbial communities from Pointe-Noire, Republic of the Congo - Th196 P3 | ecosystem: Host-associated > Arthropoda: Insects > Digestive system > Gut ...
TATTGTCTTTTCGTTCCTATCAGGCAGAAACAGGCTCAAGTTCAAAAACAAGCTCAGGGCGCATTTCGAACAGGCGCATTAACTGAATAACTGCGCCAGGTGGCTGAAAACGTCCCTGCTCCCAGCCTCTGAGCGTCGCAAGAGGTGTGTCAATTCGCGCTGCAAATTCTTCCTGCGTCATACCCAGCCTGCGACGCGTCGATCTTATGAGAATCTCTTCGGGCGTGTGGACGCGTCCATATATTCCTGATTTGAGATCAGAAAGCGCTTCTCTCAAATCAGGCAGTTCCTCACCGGCATCTGCTTCAATCGCACTTGCAACAGACTCAATATCCATCTCTTCAGAATTAAAATGTTCATTCACGGGTTATCCTTCTGATCTCTATACTGGAAATGTCTTCTTTATCGGTTTTTGGGTAAATCGCCAACAATATCAGATTTCCATATTCATCATACCGGGTATATATAACCCTGGCACCACCTCGTTTTCCCATACCAGGTCGTGTCCAGCGCACTTTTCGTACACCGCCCGTCTTCGGAATAACATCACCTTTATCAGGATTTTTGGAAAGCCAGTCAACAAACTCATCGCGCTCATCCTCAGTCCAGATGGCAGGCCACTGTTTTTTCAAAAAGTTTGCCTTCAAAAATTGTTTTCATGACACAACTATACGTGAATCACGCACAAGTATCAACTTGGTTGAGGATATAAAGCCAATTGATACTACCCGGCAGAAAATTACGCAAACATCCGCTTTCACCATTTATTTGATCTACAGCCTTCCTGCTGTGTCAAGCTGGTGTCTGAACCAGATAATGCACTCAGCAATAGTTGCAAGTGGCTGCCGCTTCCTTCCATGAAGCAATGCTTCTGCATCACCTTCCGCAAGATCGTAAACCTGGCAAAACGCTGCAATGAGTTGATCAGGTTCTCTTATCATTTCCAGCCAGTCATGAGGAGTCCTGGCCTGATCTGCCTCAAAGTACAGAATGATCTCATCCCTGTCCTGCCCGTTCGCCCACACTCCCTTAAGCCAGTAACCATGCACAAGAGAGTTTTAGAAAAGCACCCGGAAGTTAGTGATGAGGACATACCTGTAATACTTGGAACGCTCTACAAGTCAGAAGATATACTTCCGACAAACAAAGACCATCCGTATTTCAACTTTATTGCCCGATTTGGAGAAGATAGAAGCGGGATTCTTCTTTTGGATGTGCAAGAAACGAAAGATGGTTTTGAAGTTGTTAATGCACACTGGATATGGGACTTCTGCGGACAAATGTCCGCGAACAGTGAACCTGCTGGAAAATCAGTGCAAAATCTGACTGTGGGGCTGGGTTGATGTACGCGTTGACCCGGTCCTCAGGTGCCTTCAGCTTCAAATGCAGATGGAATCTGCTTCAATCATCAGCCACGACTCAATCGCAGACCGCTGCTCTGGAACATGAAAAGAACGCTTTTTCCATGTGCAAGGGCATTGACCAGGCGAGTCTGACTTCCATTGAAGCATTCAATTAAATAAAGGTGTCTTTGCCATTCATGATACAGTAAGGTATTTGATGCTGATGTTGTTGCACTTGTTCGTTTTCGACCCGCAGGGCACTCCCTTTCAATTCATTGTGCAGCTGTTTCCGAATGGCAGACCAAAATGTGCGGGGTCGAGTAAACACCTTGATTTGTTGGGGCTTTTCATGAAATCCTTCATTGCTTTCTCACGCCATCTGACAGCGCTTCTGCTGCTTTTTCTTCCACTCATCCTGCATGGTGCCCCTTCTCACGATTCTCCGGAACATGTTGTCCAAAAGCTTTACAGGGCTGTAGCCGAGAACAATGCTGACGCCTACATGTCATGCTTTTCGTTCAAGGGGTTTGATCAGAACGATAAAAAGATAATGCAGCTGCAACTGAAGGAGGTTCTCAGCATAACCCACGAGAAGCTGAAAGAGGATGGCGGACTGCAGTCTGTCAAAACCGGCATTCTGGAAAGGAAAGGCAATACTGCCAGGGTTGAGGCAGTCGTGACGTCCGGAAGTGGTCAAAGTGGCACTGAAACACTCACTCTGATATGGGAAGAGGGGGGCTGGAAAATTGATTTGCTCTCGGAACTGCAGGAGACCAGTCTCAGCTACTGAGATGTTTTCTGCAAATTCAGGCCTGACACGGCACTGGCCATGGTGAAACCGGGCGCAATGAAGAAGGAGCAGCCCTGGCTTTAAACAGCAGCCGGGCACCTTTGAAAACGGTTTGGGAACGCTTTTCTGCTATACTTTGAACAGGGCGGCAAAGGCCTGAGAGGACAATAGTGGTACCTGATAATGTTATATATGGAAGGGAATATGCGTATTTTTGATGACAATGCAAATTCGGTTGGCAATACCCCTCTGGTGCGCTTGAACCGTATTGCAGGACAGAAGGCGGTTGTACTGGCAAAGATTGAAGGCAGAAATCCGGGATTTTCCGTCAAATGCCGCATTGGTGTGGCGCTCGTCCGGGATGCTGAAGAGAAAGGCCTTTTGCGGGCCGGTATGGAAATTGTGGAGCCAACCAGCGGCAACACGGGTATCGCGCTCGCGCTCGTTGCAGCGGCAAAAGGCTATGGGATTACCCTGACCATGCCCGAAACAATGAGCGTGGAAAGGCGCAAAGTGCTTGCAATGTTTGGTGCAACACTGAAGCTGTCGCCCGGTGCTGAAGGGATGAATGGCGCCATCAGACTTGCTGAAGAGATCGTCGCATCGGATCCTGAAAAACATTTCATGCCACAGCAGTTTAAAAACCCTGCCAATCCTGCAGTTCACGAAGAAACAACCGGACCTGAAATATGGAATGACACGGCAGGCACAGTCGATGTAATTGTCAGTGGCGTGGGAACCGGAGGTACGATAACCGGGATTGCCCGGTTTATCAGACAGAAAAAAGGCAGGGCAATTACCGTTGTTGCCGTTGAACCGGAAACAAGCCCCGTTCTGACGCAGACCCTGGCGGGTGAGCCACTCAGACCAGGCCCACACGGCATTCAGGGTATTGGGGCAGGGTTCGTGCCCGATGTGCTCGACATCTCACTGCTGGATCGCGTCGAGCGCGTAAGTGTTGACGAAGCCGTTGAATTTGCAAGAAGACTCGCAAGAGAAGAGGGTATTTTATGCGGCATCTCTTCAGGAGCGGCAGCTGCAGCTGCTGCAAGGCTCGCAGCAGACGACGAATTTGCGGGCAAAACCATTGTTGTCATCCTGCCTGATGCAGGAGAGCGCTATCTTTCATCCGTGCTTTATGACAGTATCGTGTGAGGCGTACACGTGGATCAGGTGAACAGTTTTCTTCCCCCGGCCCCTGTGTGCGCACCGGGGGCTGATCAATGAAACAAAGAGCGATGAGCGGACAGATTATGGCAAATGCAAAAAATCATGATGAAGACGAGCGGTACTCACGGCATGTACTGCTGACGGAACTCGGCCAGGAAGGCCAGAAAAAAATCCGCAGGGCGCACGCGCTGGTTGTCGGTGCCGGCGGGCTGGGCTCTCCGGCCTGCTATTACATGGCATCTGCCGGAACAGGGCGGATTACCCTTGTGGATGACGACAGTGTTGAACTGAGCAATCTCCAGCGCCAGATACTGCACTTTACCGACAGAATCGGCGAAAACAAGGCCCATTCCGGTGCCAGGACGATCAGGCAGCTCAATCCGGATGTGGAGGTCATACCGGTTACCGGGCGTCTTGACACGGAGCTTCTTCAGCGCCTGATAGAAGATGTAACGGTCGTGCTTGACTGCACGGACAACTTTGCAACCAGGCACATCATCAACAGAGTGTGCGTGGCCAGGCGCGTGCCACTTGTTTCAGGAACGGCGCTCAGGTTTGACGGACAGGTCGCTGTATTTGACCTCAGAAGGGATGATGCACCCTGCTATTCGTGTTTTTATTCAGCGGACATGGATTTCGTCGACAGAAAAGCGGCCCAGCATGGCGTTTTTGCACCAATGATCGGAGCGATCGGAACCATTCAGGCAATGGAGGCGATCAAGCTGATTGCCGGTATCGGACGGTCCCTGTCCCAAAGGGTGCTTCTCTTCGATGCACTCGAAGTCAAATGGACCGAAATGCAGCTCGAGCGCGATCCCAAATGCCAGGTCTGTGCAAAGTTGGACAAGGCCTGATATCATTTGACTTTGGAATGGACAGCATTCGATATCTGAGACAGGAATTCACTTGAAACGCAATGTGCCCGACAACGGTCATGGTGCTGAAAAAAGCAGCCTGACTGCACTGACGGTGGCTTCGATCGGTGTCGTCTATGGCGATATCGGAACAAGTCCGCTTTATGCCATGCGTGCAGCTTTTGGAGGTGAAGGCCGTCTTGCTCTGACGCCGGACAATCTGCTGGGAATCTGCTCACTGATTGTCTGGGGACTGATTCTGGTTGTGTCCGTCAAATATGTCCTGATCATGCTTCGGGCGGACCACCGGGGTGAAGGCGGAACACTTGCCCTGATGACTCTCGCGCATACGTCCCTGCCAACAAAATCCCGTCTGTATTTCCCGCTTCTGGTGCTCGGCGCGATGGGCGCTTCGCTTTTCTATGGCGACAGCATCATCACACCAGCCATTTCGATACTGTCGGCAATTGAAGGGCTTGAAGTTGCAACACCCGTTTTCAGGCCTTTTGTCGTCCCTATTGCTCTGGGCATAGTTTTTGCGCTTTATTCCGTCCAGTACAAGGGCTCGGCTGGCATAGGCAAATTCATCGGCCCTGTCATGATCCTCTGGTTCCTCTTCCTGGCCACTCTGGGGCTGATCAACATCTTCTCCGCACCTGAAGTGCTTTTTGCACTCAATCCATGGCATGCAATGGCTTTCATAGGCCGAAATCCCGGAACATCCTTCATCTTGCTGGGCGTGATCGTACTTGCCTTTACCGGCGCAGAGTCACTCTACGCTGACATGGGCCACTTCGGTTCCCAACCCATCAGACGGGCGTGGTTCTATCTCGTCTTTCCCTCACTGACCCTGAACTATCTGGGCCAGGGCGGACTGCTGCTGACGGACCCGAATGCGATTGCCAATCCGTTTTTTATGCAACTGGGGGCCTGGAGCGTCTATCCGCTGGTATTTGTCTCAACAATAGCCGTTGTCATTGCGTCGCAGGCGGCCATTACGGGTGCTTTTTCGATTACGAAGCAGGCCATCGGTCTCAGGCTCTTGCCACGCATGAAAATCGTCTATACGTCAGAGAGCGAAATGAGCCAGGTCTACATTCCGGTTGTCAACTGGCTGCATATGGCAGCAGTTGCGGTTGCGGTTGTGCATTTCAAGTCGGCTGTCAACCTGGCAAGCGCCTATGGTGTTGCCGTGACCGGCGTCATGGTGATCACCACGGTTTTTCTGTTTTTCATCATGCGCCATCACTGGAAGCAGAATCTGTTTGTCAGCCTGATGGTGACGGCATTCTTTTTCATTATTGATTTTTCGCTGCTCTCTTCCAATCTGCTCAAGGTGACAAGCGGGGGCTGGTTCCCCATTGCCATTGGTTTTTTCCTCTTTTCGCTGATGATGTCATGGCGCCGGGGCAGACAGTCAGTTGGACGAAGTCAGGCAAGGCACGCCATTTCACTCAATCCCTTTCTTAAAAGCCTCTTTCGTTCTCCGCCCATGCGTGTGCCGGGTACCGCGATTTTTTTGCGGAGTGAGCACGACGGTGCTCCGCCAGCGCTCTTGCACAATCTTTCGCACAACAAGGTCCTGCAGGAAAGAGTGTTTTTTCTCACCATTCATGCGCTTGAGGTTCCCTGGGTGCAGATTGCTGACCGGATTAAAATCCAGGAACTGGGGCACGACTGTTTTCAGATGGATTTCTATTATGGATTCAAGGATGAAGTCGACATACCCAGAACGCTTGAACTGTGTGCAGAGTACGGCTACAGCTTTGATTTGATGACAACATCATTTTTTGTATCGCGCATACGCCTGGTTTCCGCCGCAAAATCCGGTATGGCAGTATGGCGCCAGCGCCTGTTTATCTGGCTGTCGCGCAATGCGCCGACAACAGCTGACTATTACCGGATTCCGGCCAATCGGGTCATTGAACTGGGGGCCCGGATTGAGATCTGAGTCAAAAAAGCGGTTTGTCGTTCTCTTCCCTGATTTTTAACGCGTATTCGTAGAGCCGTTTTTTTCTGATGCCACTGATCTGCGAGGCCAGACCTGCTGCCTGACTGACGGGAAGCTCGGAGAGCAGAATGGACAGAATGCGCTTTGCTTCGGTCTCATCGGCGTCGGCATCCGAATTTTCTCCTTCAACCACGAGGACAAATTCTCCCCGGGCATGATGCGGGTTTTTTTCAGTCCAGTCAGAGACTTCTCCAAGCCGGCAGCGGTGGATTTCCTCAAAAAGTTTTGTGATCTCACGGGCAATAACAATCTGGCGGTTGTCATTAAAAACAGTGGCAAGGGATTTGAGTGTTTCGACAATGCGGTGGGGCGCTTCATAAAAAACCAGTGTGGACCTGGTGCCCCTGAGAGATTCGAGCAGGGCTTCACGGGCGGCTTTTCGTGATGGCATAAAGCCGACAAAATGGAAACTGTCAGAGATCAGCCCACTGGCTGAGAGGGCAGAGACAAGCGCGCTGGCACCCGGTATGGGGGTGACACGAAGTCCGGCAGAGAGAACGGCATCGACGAGGCGGCTTCCCGGGTCAGCAACAGCGGGTGTGCCGGCATCAGTGACGAGAGCGATGCGCTCTCCATTTGAGAGTCGCTCAACAATCCGCAAAGAGGCACTGCGTTCGTTGTGCTGGTGTGAGGCAATCAGTTCTTTTGACAGACCGTATTGCGACAGGAGTGAGCCGGTTGTGCGGGTGTCTTCGCAGACAATGGCGTCGGCAATGGACAGGACATGAAGCGCCCTCAGGCTGATGTCGCCGGTATTGCCGATCGGCGTTGCCAGAACATAGAGCGTGGCCGGGGGATAGTTCTGGCCACTGACATTTTGCATGATGCGCCCAATCATCGCATTCTGGTTGACAGAGGTGCTCATCCGGGCCTCCGATGGCGAGTCCGTCCTTTCTGCCGGGGAGTGTGGGACATTGCTTCTTTGACTGGAGGCATGGCTTTTATCCTAATTATTCGGTTTGGCTCGAACCGGTAAAAGACCCCCTGGCGGGAGTCCGGTTGCCGGACATGTTTTCAGAAGACTCGTTTATTTTACCTGTGCATTGGCCGCCAAAAATGTCATGACGTGAAATAAAGGCTTTTTTGTGCCTTTAATCCGGTGATTAAATGCAAAGGATAGGTGATATTCTTTTTTTTGAAGACACAAACAGGGGGCCGGAGACGGATCCGTTTACCAAACATTACCGGGCATGTTGGAAATATGAGAAGTCAACGAATACTGGAGCACTTTTTTGAAAGTTCGGAACTTAAAAAAGAAGTCGCTGGCCTGCTGTCTGGGCCCATATCAGCTGCGATTGAAAGAATGGCAGCAGCCCTGTCCCAGGGCAGGAGGATTCTGGCCTGCGGAAATGGCGGTTCCGCAGCGGACTGCCAGCATTTTGCAGCTGAACTCACAGGCCGCTTTGAACGGGAGCGGCAGCCCCTGCCTGCCATTGCGCTGACGACGGATACATCCATCATCACGGCAGTAGGCAATGATTATGGATTTGTTGAGATTTTTGCGAAGCAGGTTCAGGCGCTCGGTCAGCGCGGCGATGTCCTGCTGGCGATATCAACGTCGGGCAATTCACCCAACGTGACAAGGGCCGTGGAAGTGGCAAAAGAGCGTGATATGACCGTCGTTGCCTTAACGGGTAATGACGGCGGGAAAATTGGCGCAATACTGACGGAAGAGGATGTTCACATCTGTGTTCCGCACACCAGGACTGCACGTATTCAGGAGGTCCATCTCCTGGCAATACACTGCATTTGTGATGGGATTGATGTTCTATTGTTTGATGAGGAAAGTGATGGGTAGACTTGGCGAAAGAAGGGGCCGTATGAAGCGGCTCTACAGTGCAGTCCTTGTTTGCGGGCTGGCGGCTTTGCTGCTTGGAGGCTGTATGCCAACGGCAATTGTGAGCGGGGGCATGACAGGCGTCATGATAGCAAAAGACAGGCGCACGCTCGGGACCCAGGCCGAGGACAAGGCAATCGGGTTCAAGAGTGAGTCGGTGGCAAGCGGAATAGTCGGCCCGCGCGGTCGTGTCATGGCAAACAGCTTTAACAGGCTGGTGCTTCTGACAGGCGAAGTGCCTGATGAAGGCATGAAAATCCGGGTTGGAGCCGAAGTTGCACAGGTCGACAATGTCAGGCGCGTGGTCAATGAACTCGAAATCATGCCGACAGCGACTTTTGGAACACGTACCAGCGACAGAATGACAACGACGAAGGTATCAGCGAGCTTTATGGAGGCAAGTGATGTCTATTCCCAGGCGCTGAAAGCGATTACTGTGAGAGGTAACGTCTATCTGCTGGGGATGGTCACTGAGCGTGAGGGAATTCGTGCTGCCGAGATTGCAAGCAGTGTTTCCGGTGTCCAGCGTGTCGTCAAGGTTTTTGAATACATTACCGAGGAAGAGCTCGAGCGCATCCAGGCGCAGAGCACACCGGATCCGGCAACGCCCCAGCAGAGTATTTACGACAGCGAATACTACCAGTAACCAGTCAGGGCTGGCCTGGGACAGATTCTGTACTTACGAATCGAGGCGGCGTTCTGAAAAGGCAGAAGGTCGATATTGACAAAAAAAACGAACCCGTCAGCGGCTTCAGGGCTTCTGGCGGGTTCCCTGTTGGAAGAGTCCGTCACTTTTGTTGTTTTTTTGCTGAAACGCATTTGGCAAATCCTGTCTGACATGCCAGACAGTACTCACAGGATGCCGTTTTCTGTAATGAGACTATCAAGAGGAATATCGTATTTGCGGGTTGGAAAGTCCGTTTTGAGGCAGGAGTAGGAGATGCCAATGGTGTGTGGCCTCGGCTGTTTCTCCAGTGTCCTGTCATAAAAACCGCCGCCATATCCGAGCCTGAACCGGTCCTGGGTAAAACCCAGGCAGGGGATTAAAAGCAGTTCAGGCAAAGCGATGAAATCTTTGACCTCGGGTGTTGGGATGCCAAAGCGGTCAGGGGTCAGGGGGTCACCCGGAGCCCATCTGGCAAACTGCAGGGGAGCCCTGCTGGCCGTGACAACAGGAAGTGAGAGTATGATGCCGCTTTGGGACACTTTGGTGTACAGCGTCATCATGTCGGGTTCATTTCGTACGGAAAGATAAATGCCAAGCGTCGTAAAGGTGAGCGTTTCAAGATAGGGCTCCAGGTGGGCGGATATCTGGCTGTCCCACTGTTGTCGTACTGTATCGGCAAGAGCGCTTCTCATGTCAAGAAGCGAGCGGCGAAGTTGTGGTTTAATATCGTGTTCCGTGTCCATCGTGAATGTAAGTGTTTTTTCGGTTAAACTTGCAGGTAATATTGATCAAGCATAAACCAGATTGAGGGTAAAGATGCGCGTTTTTTTGAGAAGTCTTCTGTTGTTCGTGGCAGCAGCAGCGATGGTGCCGGTATATGCCACGGTGGATCTGTCAACGACATCGGAGCAGGATGACGCATTTCTTGAGTTGCGTGAGGCCCAGCGAAAGCCGGATCCTGCGAAAGTGGCACGTCTTGCTGGTGAGCTTGCGCGTTATCCTGTTCCATCGTATGTTGAGTACTATCAGTTGAGAGTCCGTCTTGATTCGGCAAGTGAGGCGGAAATTCTCGGATTTATTGAACGGTACCGAAACAGTGCCATTGCTGACAGACTGCGTAATGACTGGCTTTTGCTGCTTGGCAGAAGGGGGAGATGGGCGACATTTGACCGTGAGTATCCCCTCTTTCAGTTAAAAGATGATTTTCAGCTGAGGTGCTATGAACTGGTCTCTGCTGCAGACAAAGGTGAAAATGTCGCTGCCCGAGCGCGCACACTTCTGGATGTTCAGCGCAGAAACAATGAAGGGTGCTTCACGCTAGTTTCCGTTCTGAATAAAAACGGGCAGTTCACCAGCGATGATACATGGTTTCAGGTGCGAACTGCAGCCGAAGGCAATCCGGCATCATTTGTGAGGCGCCTGGCTGGACTGGCCGGGGCAAAACCGGCAGACATCTCAAAGGCACTTGAAATGCCGGCATCTGTCCTGTCCAAAGGTCCTGGACAGACACGTGCATCGCATGAGGCATTCATACTTGCCCTGGGTCAGAGTGCCAAAAAAAGTCCTGCAAATGCGGTGAAGGCGCTGGAGAAAGCGAAAGGCCGCCTGTCGAAGAAAGAAATCAGGGCGGCCTGGGCGCAAATTGCACTGCCAGCCTCTCTGGCACTTTCATCAGACGCACTGAAATTCTGGAAAAAAGCGGATGGTGCACCACTGTCGAGTCATGCACAGGCCTGGCGGGCGCGGATGGCACTGCGGGCCTACGACTGGAAGACGCTGGACAGATGGATTGATCAGATGCCACCCCGCCTGAGAAATGACGAAACCTGGGTTTACTGGAAAGGGCGTGCCCGGCAGCAACTCGGAGATACGGCAAAAGCCAGGCAGCATTTTGCCAGCATAGCCGACCAGATGAACTTCTATGGCCAGTTGGCGCTCGAAGAACTGGGCGGCCAGATCACGGCACCCAGGGAGGCATCACCTGTAACAGAAGCGGAAGTTGCCGTAATGGCCAGAAATCCCGGATTTTTGCTGTCGTTGAAGTTTTTTACTCTCGGTTTGCGTTTTGAAGCCATACGGGAGTGGAACTGGCAGTTGCGCGGCATGACAGACCGCCAGCTGTTCGCAGCAGCGGAATTTGCAAGAAGGAGTGGCCATCTCGACAGGATGGTCAATACGTCAGACAGGACAAAATCGGAATTCATGATGTCGCAGCGTTTTCCGATGCCGTTCAGGGAAAACATGAAAGAGGCAACCCAGAAGCTGGGCCTGGACCTGAACTGGACGTATGGTCTGATTCGCCAGGAATCGCGGTTTATCATGGATGCACGCTCGTCAGCGGGTGCTTCAGGTCTCATGCAGTTAATGCCTGCAACGGCAAAGCTTGTTGCCAGGCAGATCGGTTTTACGGAGTATTCTCCGCAGGAGATCAACAGCCTGGAAACCAATATTCTGCTTGGTACGACTTACATGAGAATGATGATGGATACTTTCAGGCAGTCCGAGCCGCTCGCGAGTGCTGCATACAATGCGGGGCCAGGAAGGCCCAGGGCCTGGCGCCAGAGACTGCCCCGGGCGGTTGAAGGAGCGGTTTTTGCTGAAACGATTCCATTTACAGAGACCCGTGACTATGTCAAAAAGGTCATGTCGAATGCGATATATTATGCGGCCTATTCTGAAGGCAGGCCCCAGTCACTCAAGGCACGCATGGGCAGGGTGAGCCCTCCGTAAGAGTGACGGTGCATTTTGATCTGGCCAGAAAACCGGCTGTCGCGATAGAAATGCCGGATTGTGCCGGAGTGGACGGGCTGTTGCACACATGTTGCGTGCCTGTTTGTTGAGTTTGAGAAAGGAGAAGCGGGGCTGATGCTGTTTTTATCCCTTGCGGTATGGCAAGGCTTGTCCCGCATGAATTTTTAGATGAAGATTTATACTGTTGGAGGAGCTGTTCGCGACCTGTTGCTGGGTTTGCCGGTGCAGGACCGGGACCATGTTGTTGTTGGTGCGACGGTTGAGGAGATGGAGAGCCTCGGATTCAGGCCGGTTGGCAAGAATTTTCCGGTATTTATCCATCCTCAGACCGGAGAAGAGTATGCGCTTGCGCGGACCGAGCGCAAGGCCGGGCGCGGGTACAAGGGGTTTGAATTTTTTACTTCGCCACAGGTCACACTGGACGAGGACCTTCAGCGCCGCGATCTCACGATAAATGCGATGGCGCTGTCTGAAGACGGAGAACTGATAGATCCCTTTGGTGGTGAAAATGACATAAGAGAGAGGGTTTTCAGGCATGTATCACCGGCATTTGCTGAAGACCCGGTCCGGATTTTAAGGGTTGCCCGTTTTGCTGCCCGCTTTCCCGACTTTCGGATAGCGCCTGAGACAATGGACCTCATGAAGGAAATCGTTCAGGCAGGTGAAGTGGATGCGCTGGTTCCGGAACGTGTCTGGCAGGAGATATCCCGGGGGCT
>Ga0099364_10011430_pt1 | contig 12139 bp, 10 predicted proteins | sample TergutTh196P3_FD_73070 | JGI IMG/M metagenome (GOLD analysis project Ga0099364, IMG submission 73070) | Microcerotermes parvus P3 segment gut microbial communities from Pointe-Noire, Republic of the Congo - Th196 P3 | ecosystem: Host-associated > Arthropoda: Insects > Digestive system > Gut ...
TTGCCTCTCCCTTTGGGAGAGGTGTCACGCCGTGGCGTGACGGAGAGGGCGGTATTCCGTGTCTTTCGTGCTTTTCGTGGTTAAAAAATCGCCCATTGTCTGCATAACCAACAAAACATCCGTCAACAATTAGCATATCAAATAAAAAGGCGGTATGTGACCATGAAAAAAATTGAATTGGCGGTAATTATCGGCGTGGCGATCTCTTTACTTACCTTTAACCTGGGCGCTTTTGCGAAGGAATGTGACCAAATACGTTCGAGCGTTTTGCGTCTCCATGTTCTGGCAAACTCTGATTCAAAGGAGGATCAGGAGCTGAAAGAGGAGGTTAGAGACAGGATTTTATCCGACACACGGGGTATGTTTGACAATGCCGAAGATCTCGGCGATGCAGGCAGACAGGCTCAGCAGGCGATAGATGCCGTCCGCAAAACGGCGGAGGAACTGCTTGCCGAAAAAGGGATAGACTACAGCGTTGAGGTTGGCATGACAAATATGTATTTCCCGACAAGGACCTATGACAATCTAACCTTTCCGGCGGGAAATTATGACGCTCTGCGGGTGACGATAGGCAGCGGATCGGGTCAAAACTGGTGGTGCGTGTTATATCCGCCGCTCTGCGTTCCTGCGTCATCGTCACGCAAGAGCATTTCCGATGTGCTGAGTTCCGAGCAGGACAAGATAGTAAAATCAAATCCCAAATACGAAGTACGGTTCGCCATTGTCGAGTGGTGGCAAAGGATCGGCAGACGGTAGAGGGGTGTCTTTAAAAATCCCGAACACCGCAGAGCCGCTCCCGGTCATCATTGCTCCGACCGCCCCTCGGCTCAGCAGATACTCCTTTATTGCGGCTATCTCAGGCAGTCCGCAGACATCCTCAAGCGAGTTACGCATAGATGCTGCGATGGTTTCAATATCCCCCTCTTTGATTGCGTGCAGTATATTGTCAGCATCGTAATACCGATTGTATTGATTCTTGTCGTAGTTTTCATAGGCCTGCCTTGTGGATATTCCCGAGGCGGGCTTTATCACTGCTATTTTGCATTGCGGCAGGGCAGGAATAGGTGTGATTACCTCACCGATTCCTCGGCAGAGAGCGGTTCCTCCGATCAAACAAAATGGGACGTCGGCCCCTATTTTAGCGCCCATGTACAAAAGCTGCTCATCTGTGTATACACTGCCGCAAAGGCTGTTGAGACCCCGCAAAACCGCAGCGGCATCTGCGCTTCCCCCGCCCATGCCCGATTCTGTCGGGATTCTTTTTTCTATATGTATCCTTGCTCCGTCAAGATTGTTTTGGGCTAAAAAAATCTCGGCCGCCCTGTAGCATATGTTTTTCTCATCGGACGGTATACGCCCGTCATCGCAGGTAACGGTTATGCCGCCATCCGCCGCTTCAACCGTGACGGTATCATGCAGATCTATGGTCTGCATCACGGTGGTCAGAAGATGGTAGCCGTTATCGTCAATGCCGTCTATGTTCAAGAACAAATTAACCTTCGCATAGGCGGGAATTGTTATATTTCTCATTTATATAACGCTCCGTATTTTTCACAGGCACGGTAATCGGCGCTCTCGGGATCCTGCGTTCCGAATGACGCCCAGGAATGAGGCCTGTATATACTCTCGGCGTTGTGCATGGCGACAGGTATCCGCAGCATGGAGGCAAGCGTGATGAGATCGGCTCCTATGTGTCCGTAGCAAAAGGCTCCGTGGTTTGCCCCCCATGCCGACATTACGTTGTATACATCGGTAAAGGCTCCCGTTCCGGTAAGTCTCGGAGCAAACCATGTGGTCGGCCATGTGCGGTCGGTACGGTCATCGAGCGTTTTGTGAACATTCTCCGGCAATACAACGGTATGACCCTCGGCTATCTGCAGCACGGGACCCAACCCATCGATCAGATTCAATCTGAGCATTGTGACAGGCATTTCAGACCTTGTTACAAACCGCGAAGAGAATCCGCCGCCTCTAAAATATTGCAGATTTGCGGGACACCATGTCGTCTCTGCAAGACAGGACTGTATATCCTTTTCGGTTACATCATACCATGGTTTCATAAGATATTCGCCCTTTTGATCCTGCTGAACCCCTGCCCCGTCAAGGGCGGCGGCTCCCGAATTTATCAGATGGATGAATCCGTTACCCGCATATCCGCTCGGTCTTGTTCCTGTCACACGCTCAACGGCATCGGGGCTCCAGTAGGTGCGGACATCGGCAAAGACAGACGCCCGTCCGTTTAGCAGATGGGTAAAGAGCATAGAGATTCCGTTGAGACTGTCGTTTTCGGTAGCGAATATGGTTGGCGGGCGTTTGCCGTTCCAATCAAAGGTGCTGTTGAGTATAGCCTCTGTAAAATCGGCATTGGGCATAAAGTCGGTCCACTGCCGCTGTCCCTGGAATCCTCCGCAGATAGCGTTTCTTCCCATAGATTCCTCTATGCGGTCTATTGCGGCAAGGGTGGGATTGCCCTGCATAATATCCCTGCATATGAGTGTCATCTTGACAACCGTCTCCCATGCCTTGTCCTTCTGCTCCCTTGTGTGCGGGTTTTGATTTGGATCAATACCCTCTCTGCAGTTTGCCTTTACCCAAGAAAGAGCCTTGTCATATTCGTTTCGGTCGTATATGTTAAAATACATCCTGCGTATAATCTCGCTCATATCCACCCACTCGGAACGCATACCGAGATACTTCTGCATAAACCCCGGATCCAAAAATGATCCCATAATCCCCATAGACACAGAGCCTATAGAAACATACGATTTCCCTTTCATCAGCCCTACCGCCACAGCGCATCGGGCAAACCGCAGTATTTTTTCTCTAACATCATCGGGAACAGAGGTGTCATTGGCATCCTGCACCTCTCTGCCGTATATGGCAAAGGCTGGAAGTCCCCGCTGAGCATGAGCGGCCATAACGGCGGCAAGATAGACAGCTCCCGGACGCTCGGTACCGTTGAATCCCCACACGGCTTTTGGGGTGTGGGGTGTCATGTCCATGGTTTCACTGCCGTAACACCAGCAGGGGGTTACCGATAGGGTAGCACAGACATTCTTGTCTGCAAAATATTCATCGCAGACGGCGGCCTCGGCGGCACCTCCGATAGTAACGGGCGAAATAACGCACTGAACCTGAGTTCCGTCTGGATAACGCAAGCTTCCGATAAGCTCGGCAGCCGCTGCCGCCATGCCCATCGTCTGCGTCTCCAGTGACTCTCGAACCCCGCCCCGCCGTCCGTCTATAACCGGCCTGATTCCGATTTTGGGATTGTTATAATTCATATATAAAACCTCCGATATGTGTATTGTGGCATAAATACACGCTATATTAATATTATATGGAGATACGATTAAAACAAATCGCTGTGGCTTCCTGTTCGAGTTGCGGTAAGAATCAGTGCGTTGTCATCGATTCTATAAATCAAAATCCAGTCTGATTGTATATGACAATCTCGATGATCTTTCCAATTACCGGTCAATGGGTGGTCTTCATATTTTGCAGGAAGCGGTTGGTGCGTTCTCAATAATGAAATGACCTCGTCAAGCAAAGTCATGTTTACTCCACGTTTTGCCATGCGCCGCAAATCTTTCTTAAATTGGGAGGTTTGTTTTAATTCAAGCAAAGATTAACCCTCCTCTTCATCTTCAAGTGCATCTGCAAGCATATCTTGAAAGGATGAGTACGACTTTGATTCTATTTTCCCGCTTATGATGTCGTCCGCTTCTTTCATTGCCGCAATAGTGGTTTCATTCGGAATCTCACGGTATAAATCAAATTCCCTTATTTCGGGATCGGTACGAACATTGATAATTGCTGTCTTAGCCATTGTAAGAACTCCTTTCATACGATTCTGATAACAGTATACCATAAACCTGTGACAAACGCAACACAAATCTTTTATTGATAAAAACCAAAAGCCCTCCGCCGCTAATATCGGAGGAGAGCTTTTCATAAAGGAGCTTGATCCGGTTTTATTGGCTAACCGCTTCAGGCTGAGTTTTAATAACGTTATACGCATTTGTGAAGGTTGCGAACATATACGGTGTTACATAAATTGCCGCCAAACCAAAGGTGACGCCAACCAGCAAGAGCCACGGTATAAATGACAACCCCAAAACAAACAGATCCATCTTGTGACCCTCGGTAATTCTCTTGCTTTCGTTCAAGGCTTCAAAGGCTGTCATATCTTGGTTTTCGGCTAAAATAAAGGGAGCCATGGAGTATGATATTGCCTTTATGATTCCGGGAACTATCAACAGTATCGACCACAGGAATACGAAAAAACCGGTGATAATTTGCAGGATTAGAGCAGTGCCGAAGAGATTCATCCCTTTGAACAGATCGCCTATTTCGGGTTTCACGCCTTTTGTCAAATTAAGGAATATCATGCACAGCGATAGATACAAAACAGGCGTTAGAATAGAACCGAGCATCGTACCCGTAATCAAGCCCATCAATATGTAACACACGAACAAAATTCCTATACTTCCTTTAATTTGAACCTTTGCGTTTGACTTTAAATCTGACCTAACCAACATAACAATTACCTCCAAATTAAATTTTTGTGGATACTATGTACAAACTATAACAGATTATATACAATTTGTCAATGAATTTTACGAAAATATTTTTATTTTGTTAATAATATAATTTCCATATTGCAATAGATAGCATTATGGTGTATTATAGGAGTACGTTAATATAAAGGAGAAATGAAGATGAAAAAAGCGGACATAGGTCTTATTGGATTGGCGGTAATGGGTGAGAATTTGGTTATGAACATGGAGAGCCGCGGGTTCTCGGTGTGTGTTTACAACCGCAATCCCGAGAGAGTTACCGAGTTTGTGGAGGGCAGAGCGGCGGGCAAAAACGTCATAGGCGCATATTCCTTTAAGGAGCTTGTGGATAGTGTTGCCGCTCCGAGAAAGATCATGCTTATGATAAAGGCGGGCAAGCCTGTTGACGATACTATCGAGACATTGATTCCCCTCCTGTCACCTGGAGATATTATCATAGACGGCGGCAATACTCACTATCCCGACACTATACGCCGCACAAAATATGTCGAATCAAAAGGACTGCTCTATATCGGCACGGGGGTTTCGGGCGGTGAAGAGGGCGCGCTCAAGGGCCCCAGCATAATGCCGGGCGGTTCACCCGAGGCTTGGCCCCATGTTAAGCCTATATTCTGCGCTATTTCGGCTAAAGCCGATGGCGGCATCCCCTGCTGCGATTGGGTTGGCAACGATGGTGCGGGACACTTTGTTAAGATGGTACACAACGGTATTGAGTATGGGGATATGCAGCTGATATGTGAGGCATACTTCCTTATGAAGGAGTATCTCGGCATGACCTCCGATGAAATGCACGAGGTGTTCAAGGAATGGAATACAGGGGTTCTCGATAGCTATCTTATAGAAATAACCCGTGACATTCTTGCCTTTAAGGATGAGGACGGCGGGCCTATTGTAGAAAAAATACTCGACACAGCAGGACAAAAAGGCACAGGCAAGTGGACATCCATAGCCTCTCTTGACGAGGGGATCCCCCTGACCCTCATAGGTGAAGCCGTTTACGCCCGCTGTCTGTCTGCAATCAAGGATGAACGTGTGCGAGCGTCAAAGATACTGAAAGGGCCGTCATCAGCAGGGTTTACAGGCGACAAAAAGGCGTTTATCGAGGATATTCGCAACGCATTGTTTGCGTCAAAAATCGTGTCCTATGCTCAGGGCTATGCTCTGCTGCGTGCCGCCGCCGCAACCTACAACTGGGATTTGAAATACGGAGATATTGCCATGCTTTGGCGTGAGGGATGTATCATACGTTCGGTCTTCCTGTCAAACATCAAGGAAGCCTTTGATAAAAACCCCGAACTCGACAATCTGATGCTCGATCCGTTCTTTAATCAGGCTCTGACACAGGCTCAGGACGGTTGGCGTAGGGTTTGCGCCGCAGCCATGACAAACGGCGTCCCCGTCCCCGCCTTTACAAGCGCATTGTCCTATTTCGACGGATACCGCTCTGCCTGTCTGCCCGCTAATCTGCTCCAGGCTCAGCGGGATTATTTCGGAGCCCATACCTACGAACGCATCGACAAACCGCGCGGTCAGATGTTCCACACCAACTGGACCGGAAAGGGCGGCACAACCGCATCCACAGCATATAATGTGTAATTGCGGAAAAACACCCGCTGCTGCGGTAACCACGGTACGCACGGGGGTGCGTACCCTACAGGGCTTGAAATTTCAAGCTCTTGCGGAATGACTTAGCTGTGCGGCAGCGCTCGTATTCGGGCGAGGAAAGTCCGGGCATCACAGGACAGGATAGCTGCTAACGGCAGCCGAAGGCGACTTTAGGGCTTAGTGCAACAGAGATATACCGCCTACCGCATCTATACTGATGCGAGGTAAGGGTGGAAAGGCGAGGTAAGAGCTCACCGGCACACGGGAGACCGTGTGGCCATGTAAACCCTATCCGATGCAACACCGACCGAGGGGTTATCGCTTGTCCGGCGCTCTCGACGGGTGGCAGGAGCGGTTACGGCGACGTACCGCCAAGATAGATTGCCGTGTAAACAGAACCCGGCTTACAGGCTAAGTCATTCCGGAAGAATGACGGACAATTGACAGTTGACAGTTGACAGTTGACAGTTATATCAATGCAGAATTAAGAATGCAGAATGCAGAACAATGAACAATGAACAATTACAAGGAGGAAAGCATGCAATGAAATATAGTGTGGAGATAACCAATGTGTCAAAGACATTCGGCAGAACCAATGCGCTCAGGGGGATCGATCTCTCTGTCGGCGAGGGCGAGGTTTTTGCCTATATAGGCCCCAACGGAGCAGGAAAATCCACGACAATCCGTATTCTGCTGGGCATATTAAAGGCAAGCGAGGGTGAGGCGAAGATTTTCGGCAAGGATGCTTGGAAGGATGCCGCGCTCATACATAGAAATGTCGCCTATGTTCCGGGAGACGTTAATCTCTGGCCTAATCTCACGGGAGGAGAGGTCATAGACCTTTTTGTAAATCTGCGTGGAACCCATAACAAAACGCTCAGAGAGCGTCTGGTGAAAGACTTTGACCTTGACCCCTCTAAAAAATGCCGAACCTATTCAAAGGGAAATCGGCAAAAGGTGGCGCTTATAGCGGCCTTTGCATCCGATGTGGATTTGTATATTTTAGACGAACCTACCAGCGGTCTTGATCCGCTCATGGAGCAGGTTTTCCAGGAATGTGTATTAGAACAAAAGAACAAAGGAAAGAGCATCTTTCTCTCAAGCCACATAATGTCGGAGGTTGAGAGACTTTGCGATAGGGTTGGCATTATTATAAAGGGTGAGTTGGTAGAGGTCGGAACCCTTGACCAACTTGGAATCAAAAAGCCCGAAAGTACCCCGCAGTCTTTGGAGGATCTATTCATGCAGCACTACAAACAGAGCCATCAGGCGTAGTAGAGAGGAGTGTTGGTTATGAAGGGTAATTTTGAAAACTCTATGCTGCTGACAAGATTTATACTAAGACGAGAACGTATTATCGGCAGCATATGGATTCTGTCATTGGTCTTTGTGGTGGTGGGCCTTGTTCCGGGGATGAGGTCGGCGATCAGCGGAGAAAGTCTCGAATCGCTCATGCCCATGCTCGAACTGCCCGCTATGGTCTTTATGATAGGACCGGCCTATGCCGCTCTTTACGAAACATTCGGCCCGCTCTACACAAACTTTATGATGCTATTTACGGCGCTGACGGTCGGACTGATGAACATATTTCTCATAGTGCGGCATACGCGTGCGGATGAAGAAAAAGGACGGTATGAGGTTGTCCGTTCACTGCCGATAGGAAGACTTGCCAACCTCAACGCCGCTATGATTGCCGCCGTTATAATAAACGCTGTTATGTCGGTATTAATTGCGATCGGTATGTTTGTGTTAGGTGACGAGTCGATGAGCTTTGTCGGCTCTATGCTCTGGGGCGTGTCTTTAGGGGCGATCGGTCTGGTCTTTGCCGCCGTTGCGGCACTGTTCTGCCAGCTTTCTTCAAGTTCACGGGGAGCAATGGGGTACTCCTTTGCGGCGCTGGGGATCTTTTATATCATCCGTGTTCCGGGTGATATAGATTCGGCTATGGAGATACTCTCGCTCATAAGTCCGCTGGGTCTTGTTATGCGGACGGAGGCTTATATGAGCAATCACTGGTGGCCCGTTGCAGTTATGCTATGTGTTGCCGCCGTTATTACCGCAATTGCGTACAGGCTCAACTTCTCCCGTGATATTGATCGGGGTCTCATTCCCGCCCGTCAAGGACGGTCTGAGGGCAGGATAAAGACATCATTCGGGCTAACCTTGCGGCTTCTCAAAACATCGCTGATAGTGTGGATCGCAGGTATGGTTATGCTTGCCGCATCATACGGCACAATATTCGGCGGAATAGACGATTTTATCGCCCATAACGATATGTATCAGCAGCTGATTCTGGGCCCTGCGGGTGTAGAGTTTGCAGAGGGAATGTCGCCCGAACAGACGGTAGAATTTATGCGAGCCGCCGTTAGTTCGGCGGGATATACCATAACAGAGCTGTTTTCTTCTATGATAATAAACATGATGAGTATGCTGACCGCCGTCCCGCTGTTGATGTTTATACTAAAACTCAAGCACGAGGAGCGGGATATACGCTCCGAATTGCTGTTGGCAACACCCGTCCGCCGCAAAAAATATCTGGCGGGATTTGTCGGTATTTCCTTTGCCGCATCGGTGATTTTGCAGTTGTCGCTCATTTTCGGGCTTTATTCGATGGGCGGATATGTGCTGCAGGATTGGTCGGAGTTATCGCTGTCCTTTCTCATGCGGGCTAACCTTGCCTATCTTCCTGCTTTGTGGGTTATGATTGGTCTTGCTGTGCTTATAATAGGATTGGTTCCGAGAGCGGCAGGGGCTGTCTGGGGCTATTTTGCCTTTAGCTTTATGGTCATATTCTTCGGCCGACTTGACCTGTTCCCGTCTTGGCTTGCCAACCTCACTCCCATGGGATTCGTTCCCCAACTGCCGATGGATCAAATAAAATGGCCCGTCATGCTTATATTAACGGCCATTGCGGCATTGCTCACCACAGCGGGATTCTTGTTCTATAGCAAAAGAGACGTTAATGCAATTAAGAATTAAAAATTAAGAATGTAGGGGCGAACTTTGTTCGCCCGCAGAATGCAGAATTAAGAATGCAGAATGTTTCAATGCAGAATGCAGAATTAAGAATGCAGAATTGTGTACAGTGAAAAAATAACGGTCAAGAGCTATTAGCTCCTAACCGCTGATTTTTAAAAACATACCGCCTTGCCGTTGTACGACTTTTATAACCCGTCAAAGACAGGTGGGTGTCCTCCTCACGACTTCGCGCTCCCAACGTCCGCCTAAGCGGGAGGTCTGCAATTCCGCCGAAAGAGTCAAGACTCCCTTTATTAACTTGTTGGATTAATAACGCCGCACTGACGAGATACAAGGCAGAAAGCTTTATTGCTTAACTATGTTACTATTATATCATATCAAAACCGAAAATACAAGTGGAAATTTATGCAAAGGTGAGAAATTCCGCATTTATTTTTTATTCTTGTTATTCTTTTTCAACCACGAAAAAGGAAAAACCACGAAATGCCGCCCTCTCCGTCACGCCCCGGCGTGACACCTCTCCCAAAGGGAGAGGCAAGGGGATACACAGGGTTTGCGATAACCACAGAGAAAAACACCCGCCCTTGCGAGGGCACCCTCTTTGCCAAAGAGGGCAGGGGCTTGAAATTATAGTAGGGTATGCACCCCCGTGCATACCGTCCTTAATAAACTTTAATAAACCTTTCGTGGTTTTAGTGTCTTTTCGTGGTTAAGAGAAAATAATTCGTGGTTAAAAGAGAACAAAAAGCGGGGTGCATACCGTGGATAATGGAGGATTATAGCGATGGACGATAAATATTGGGGAGTGCGGTTTATCAATGGAAGTCGTGCGAATCTTAGCAATGCTATTGCCTACTGCCATATACTGACACATCGTGGTTATCTCTCGAAAACACTTGTGAAATCGCATGATTGTATCGCAAAGAAGTGTCCGTTTTTTGAAAAACTAAAACCGGATTACTGGCGATCCATTGAAGCGGAGGAACGAAAAAGGAAAGCTAACCGCTTAAAATACAGGCAAAAATCAGAAGAGAAAAAAGACCGTGATATATTTATACGGGAAGTTCTCGAAGACAGCGGTCATATTTACATAACCAATATAAAAGACGAATCTCCGAATTTGCTGGTAATCAGCTATATATACGACAGATATGTCGATCTTGTGTCGGAGATACAGTTTTTACGCAAAAAACTCGGAAAATACATAAAACTGCAAGCCCGAACAGGCACAGAAGAGGCGATCGAACAGCTTATACGCAAACGCCGGCGTGAAACAGGGAAGATCACGGATTTGCGTAAAGCCCCAAAGGTTGGATTGGCGGCAAAGAATCGGCTTGCCTCGCTGGGCATATATTGTTTGGAGGATTTATTCGGGCGTGACGGCGATGAGCTGTACGACCTTGATTGTGAATTATCCGGTGAAAAGGTAAACCGCCGATATTTAACAGCTTATCGAAGTGCGGTCACGTTTGCAAATGGGGATGATTGAGGGGGTGTTTAAATCAACCATGCCGGAACAAACCAGTTCTTTGCGTCTGCAGGCAGCAGATCGCCCGCCATGCAAATAACTGCGCCGTTGCCGATTTCGGTTTTGTATTGCTCCATCTGCCCGAATCGTTCGGGCGTGGTTACGGGACTGAGCGCCTGAAAGGTTTTTACAGCTTCAGTGCCTGGGGATGCCGCTTTCTTGATTTCGATAGGATAGAGTGTGCCGTTTTCATAAATGAGCAGGTCGATCTCACGCCTTTCTTTATCACGGTAATAGAATAGCGGCGGCTCCTTTCCGGCGTTAAGATAGCTTTTATAGATTTCTGAAAACACATAGCTCTCAAAGAACGCACCCGACATCGCACCACGCTCCAGCGTTTCAGAGTTGCCCCATTTAAGCAGATAGGCGCAAAGCCCCGTGTCAAGGAAGTGCATCAGCGGCATTTTAACAGCACGTTTCAGCAGATTATTGTGGTAAGGCTGTACCAACGCAATAAGACCGCTGGACACCAAGACCGACAGCCACTTTTTTGCCGTCGGCTGGCTGATGCCCGCATCCTTGGCCAGTTCTTCGTAAATAACAGGTTTGGCGGTTCTTGCCGCAACAATAATCATAAAGTTGTAAAAGGCGGTTTCATCGGCGACTTGGGATAGATCCTTGATGTCCCGTTGCAGATAGGTGTTGATATAGGCTCGGTAAAAATCAGACAATTCGGGCGCTGTCTCCCGGTCATACAGAGCAGGAAAAGCCCCGCAGAAGATGCGTTGGTAGATTTCGTTCAGCCCGATCTGCTTGACCTGCTTTAATCGCAGCATCAACCGCTCGGGTGATGTGGTGAACGGCTCCGATGGCTGTGTGTCTATTTCACTGCCGGATAGGCCGAGCAGCGGCACAATGCCAACCCGTCCTGCGAGGGATTCGCTGACATTCTTCATCATGTGAAACGCCTGTGAGCCTGTAAGCCAGTATTCGCCCTTCTTCCCCGACCTATCCACGCTCATTTTGATATACGGCAGGATTTGCGGGGCGTATTGGATTTCGTCAATCAGCACAGGCGGCGTAAAACGCTGCATGAACAGCGCAGGATCGGTTCTCGCCAAATTGCGGCTGTCCGGGTCGTCAAGGGAAACATAGGTGCGGTTTTCACCCGCCAACCGTTTGAGCAGGGTGGTTTTCCCCACTTGACGAGGCCCCGTCACCAATAAAACGGGGAATGTCTTAGAGATTTTCAAGACAGATTCTTCAACTGCACGTTTTATATACACACACAACAACTCCCGACTATATCAAACTATGATTTTAGTATAGTCGGGAGTTATTAATTTGTCAAGTCCTGATTAGTATTTTATTACGGTCACCGCATTTGCTGCTTGTTTTCTTTTAACCACGAAATACACTAAAATCACGAAATGTTTATTTAGGACGGTACGCACAGGGGTGCGTACCCTACAGCCTACCACCAAAACCCATGCCCCTTGCAGCAGAC
>Ga0099364_10011431_pt1 | contig 12137 bp, 15 predicted proteins | sample TergutTh196P3_FD_73070 | JGI IMG/M metagenome (GOLD analysis project Ga0099364, IMG submission 73070) | Microcerotermes parvus P3 segment gut microbial communities from Pointe-Noire, Republic of the Congo - Th196 P3 | ecosystem: Host-associated > Arthropoda: Insects > Digestive system > Gut ...
AACTGATAACATCATCAATGAAAATCAATATTTCTTCTATGATGATTTAGATCGGTTGATTCTTGCAGGAAGTGAGAATTATTCTCAGTCGTTTGCTTATAATCCGCTGGGTAGTATTTTGGCTCATCGAAATAAGGATGTTGTTACAGGCGATGAGGTTATTTTCGGATTTGAATATGGCAATAATGCAGGTATTCATGCACCGACAAGAGTTGGAGAGACATCGCTTTTGTATGACGCCAATGGTAATTTAATTGAGGATGGCAGCTTTGTTTACGTTTATAACGATGCAAACCGTTTAACAGAAGTTTTAAAGAAAGCCGATAACAATCGAAGTATTGCTCAATTCATTTATGATTCATCCGGCAGCAGAATTAAAAAGACAGAAGAAGGTATTGTTTCTTACTACATTTCCGCAGATTACGGTATTGACGATGGAGAAGAAACTGTTTACTATTTTGCAAACGACAATCGTGTCGCAAAAGAAAATTCGGAAGGAATGTTTTGGTATTTGGATGATCATTTAGGTTCAACAAATGTTATGATTGATGAAAGCGGTCAATTGGTTGAAAGGACATTGTATTATCCATTTGGTAGCCATCGTGAAGGTGGTGAAGAGAAGTATTCCTTTACAGGAAAAGAATTTGATTCAGAGATCGGCTTATATTATTTTGAAGCAAGATATTATAATTCCGAAGCATTTGTATTTACACAAGCGGATTCTATTATTCCAAATGTTTATTATCCGCAAGCTTTGAACAGGTATGCTTATTGTTATAATAACCCAATTATATTTGTCGATCCAACGGGTTTTTCTCCTGTAATGCTTGAATATATTGCTGCTAAAAACAATGGGGCTATTTCTTATAATGTAACTCCACATTATTTATGGAATACAGGATATGTTTACAAAAAAACCGTAGACATCACAATTGATGGCAAAACAACTTCATATGATACATATAGGAATAATAATGTCGGAGGCAAGACAATTGTTGATTCTGATTGGCTGGTTCGTGATTTTAATGTTGACAGAATCAGTGTCGAACACCAAGTGGGGGATGTATTTGAGTCGAATGATGATACAGCATTGGCTTGGGCATTGAAGTATTATGCGATATCTAATGATAGAAAAAATCGCTGTGAATAGGCCTCATCATTCTATGAAAATGGCGGAGGATATTCATTTGTCGAACCAAAAACTGGAGATAAATATAGTGTTAATATGCCCCTTGCTCCCGAAGGAACTAAAAGAACAGCAACGATACATAGCCATGTAACTGTTGTTCCAATTCCATTTCATAATCACTTTTATTCTGGTGATGATATTAAAAACATGAAGGCGCGGGGGGTTCCAAGTTATCTTGCAGCTCCCGGGATGATGTTGAGAATTACTGAAACAAATTCAGAAGGTAAAAAAGCATCTCGTACTATCTATTCCATGATAAAATATTAAGGCATTTCGCTATTTTAAGTGGGTAATGGTCTAATGATAACCAACATGATTCTCATGAGACGTTTCGCATTGGGTCTGATTGATACCGTGTAAGATATTAACAAAACCACATACAAAAAGTCAAATTTGGCAAAAGGTTTCAATGAGACTTTATCGCGCGATTCATCCCAAAACCACGGGATTGGATTTGACATAACCCACTTGAAATAGCGAAGAACCAATATTAAGGAAGTGAAAAGGTGAAAAATAAAACATTAGTCTTGTATTGCATTATAGCAATCCTTTTAGTTGGCGGTGTTTTTCAATTTTGTTGGAACAGCCCTTTATTTCCGGATGCAGTTCCAGATGAAGAAACCGCATTAGAAATGGCTGAAGATGTGTTTATTTTAGTGTATGGCGAAGGAGTATTATCAAAAAAACCCTTTAATGTGACCTTCGATGAATCTAAACAAGTATGGATTGTTGTTGGGAGTCTTCCCGATGGATGGGACGGAGGAGTTCCTGAAATCGTTATCCGAAAACGTGATGGAATGATTTTGAAAATTTGGCACGGTCAATAAAGTTCCGCCGGAAACTGACTTTAACATGGATGTTGGGGTAAAAAAAATTAAAATTAACAATGCTTGTGTTTTAAGATTTATGGGGAAGTAAAAATGTCGATGAAAATATCTGCCTCAATCGCGAATAACATAATCGCGATTGCGATTCATATTTGTTTATGTTTCGTTCTATTTTATTTACCAATTTTCATATATCTCTCTTTGGAGGGTGTATTTTTATGGTTATCAGTAGCGTTTTGCATAATTGTTGTGTTTGGTTCATATTTTTTGGCTGGAGGTTTCTTCTTACGTAACACAAAAAATGCACGGACAGATATTTTTTCTGTGATCATGCTAGTGATTATGCTTTTTGTGGCTTCATTTTTCTATTGGTTTCTGCCATTTGGAGCCTTAGTATTTTACACGTTTGGATTGATAATATCTTCCATCGCTCAAATCCCATTTGATGTGCCAGAAACAGTTTATATATTTATAGCTTTGTCGCCCCTGCCGTCTTTAGCAATGTGGGCAGGGTTGAGGGCAAAAAAGTATGCAGGCGTTGTGCTCCTTCAACAGCAACAATCAACGTTAAAAAATATGTTGTTAATCATCACTGAAAAAAAGGAATATCTTATTCTTTTTATCGCCCTATTTTATTCAGTATATTTTTCATTGGGGATCATATTCGCAATTATGTTTATCGCAGATGGAATTGGATTCTACATTGAAATGTTTCAATATTATTGACAGATAAATTTGTTGGGGGACAGGGATGAAAAAATATTCAGATTACTATCCGGCTTTTGGCATAATAATTTTTATAATTTGTTTCTTTTTCTTTTCAGATTTCTACACAAAAGAGCTTTACTCAGAAGATTATTTTTTACCCTTTTTTTTATTAATTATTTTACCCTGCTTTGTTTTGACTGTTTATTTTTCTCTTAAACATAATGGGAAATTTTATTATCTTCATTCTCAAAATAGAGGCTATGGACCAAAAATTGACAGCCTTATTTTTTTGTTTCTGGCTTATTTTATATATTATATTTTAATGCTCATAGCTTTTTATTTACTTGTTGTACTCAGCGCCCGTTATTTAAATCCGCAAACCCAAATTTTTGTTCTATTGTTGTTTAATCCCATTTTCATCTTTCTTTTAATGATATTTATTGTAAATCGAGTTTTTTCAAAATCAAAAGAGGAAAAATTATGATTGTTGAGATTTTACTGTTTATTTCTTTTTTAGTATGGCTTCTTCCCGGTGTTTACCTGGCATCACAAAAAAACTATATATTATTTTTAAACAAAAACATGAATACATTTTTGGCTCGGTTTTTTTTCCTTGCTCCCGGAGCAGCTGCATTTAATATAATGTTTCTATCATTCGGAACGATAATTTTCCTTGCATTTTCAAATTCTGCCGAAAGGGATAGTATTACAACATGTTTTGTTGTTCTCGTTTTTTCGATAATCGGAAGTTTACTCACTATCTTTTATTTCAAAAGATATGCTTTAAAGAAAGACATGCCTCCTGAATATCAAGAAAATTTTATGGGGAGCAAATTTTATGTATTCATGCCGACCGGCAAGCATATTAATGATCGTGCATCATACGAAATCTCAAAAAAAACAGGTTTTAACAATATTCGAATCCAAATAAGCGACTTATCAATTAATTCAAAAAAATATGATAAGGACATTCTTTTTACAAAATATGGTGCTCTTCTTGTCAGCTTAAAAGCACTCAAAATATTTGAAGAAAATGAGCTAACAGGATATAAAACGAGAAATATTGTGGATGAAAAAACAAGAGCTTTCTCATCTTTTTATTTTCAGATTGTTTCGATATCAGAGATGCCTAAAATGCTGTCCCAAACCAAACTTAAAAATGGATTTTTCATTGAGTCACTTGCAATGGGGTCATTAATCAATGATGACATAATCTATTATAAAGAATCCGACTTGGGATGCGCTTTAGATTTCAATAAAACATTGGAATATCTTGGAACCAATCAAGGTTTTCCTTACTATCACCAAAAATTTTGGATTGTATCTCATAAAGCAATGGATGTTCTTATCAATCAACTTGGTCAGCAAAAAAGGGATTTCATTCCCGTTTATTTGAGTGGGAATGAAAAAAAATGATAGGTTTTAAATCTTGTTAAATAATAATAATAATAATAACAACACAGAATTAAGAGTAAAGAGGTGAATTATAATGTTCAATGTAACTGATATAACATATGTAATGGCTGTTATTTTTGCAATTACAATGGTTTTTTTATCGTTATATAGTATGTTTTTTTTAATAAAAGAACCTTTATTTTACATATATTCAAAAAATAATAAACGCATTCCGGCAAAGACGCTTGGCATGGCTTTTAGCATATGTTTCGCAGAATTGATTGTATGTGTATTTATTCTCCTCTCCTTCTTAATAATCAATGCAATTACCGTAATTTATGATTATTTGAACTTGCCGGAAATACCAAATTCGATTGTATTTCTGATTCTTATTTTAATTTATATTGCGACAGTGATTTCATTTTTAAAAATACTAAAATTCTTATTAATAAAACCAACCGGAAAAATAAATCAAACGGGAAGTGATTTGTAATGGAACTTATTCAAATCTCTTTCTTTTTTATGATATTGACAGGCATTTATTTAGCAACAAAAAAACATTTTTTAATTCCATTTAATGAAAAATACAATAATTTTTTGGTTCGAATGTGTTTTACAATACCCGCAAGTGTTGGACTTGTCTTCATCATTTCCATAGTCCCATATATTTTATTTTTTGTTCTTTTTAAAAGAATAATCCCTGATGAGTATATATTTTCAGGAACAATAATTCTAACGGGCTTGTTCTTTATTTTCCTTCTCCATAAATATTATTTTCGAAACGATCTTCCGCCGGAACATGATCCTGATTTCATGAAACACGAATTGTATGTTTTCATGCCTTTCCAAAAAGCTGTTCGAACGAAATACAATCGTTTCAGTGTTCCGCCAAAGATCAATTATAAAAAAGATTTTGTTGTCGTAACTCAACTTGAGGATTTAAAACTAAATTACAAATCTTTTCAAAATAAGGATCTTATTTTTACAGAAGGCGGGGAAATTATTGTCAGTGAGAAAGCACTTTTGTTGTTTTCTGAAAAAGGATTTAATGATTTGTTTGGAACAAGACCGGCAAAAGCCATTAAGGGTATAAATCAGAATCTGTATGATTTAGGAGAGCCTTATTTCCAACTTCTTCCAAAATGTGATATGCCGCCTTTGGATTCAAAAACAAATATCATAAAAGTGTATTCCGGCTTTTCTCTTCGACATTATGCTGCCGATGACAAATTCTATTACAATCGGAAAGTTATGGAAAATGTATCTGATTTTAACAGGACATTCGAAGCTTTGGGGGCTTATGACGCGTCTCCCTATCTCCCTCAAAAATTATGGATCGTTACAAACAAAGCCATGGAATGCCTTTTAACAGATTTTAGTCAAAATAAAAGAGATTTTATTCCGATAATGTTAGTCGATGATGAAACGGATAATTAAAATAGGATAGTAAAAACCCCTAAATAATGACCTTCAAATCACAACTCAAAGTTTTTTAACCAATCAAAAATTTCATATACCGTTGTCATCAGTTATTATATTAAAAAAATCGTAAGGTGATATTTTAATGAATCTTCTTGCAATGGTGTTATATTTGATTGCTTTTTCTTCAATAGCAGTCGCAATCATTCAAGTCATGGCAGCACGAAAAGAAAATAAAGAAATTATTCGTGAATCTCAAACAGAAAGTGGTGCAGACCCTATAAAATTTAGAAAAGCTTTGGCAAAAGCCTTTTTTTGTTTGGGTGTGTTTGATATTATAAGCGCTTCACTCATTTTATTAGATGGGATATGGGTTTGGCCCGGTGCCGTGTTAATTGTTATCGGCGGTATCGTATTCGTGATAATGACTCGTTCTGCCCAAAAAATAAATCCAATGCAACAAAGATAAAAACAGGAAATTGATGATGATACCCCACCATCATCAATTCCAAAAAAGATAAATTTTTCAAACAATTAAAAGTGAATTTTATGACAAAATATTCTGATTACTACCCTCATATTTTAGGCATCGTTTCTTTTATTGTTTGCTTCTTTTTATTTTCAGGCTCCCTTAAAGATGGAATGGATTTTGGAGTTTTTTTACTCTTTTTGATCTTACTGATTTTGCCGTGGTTCATCTTAACGATTTATTATTCCGTTAAGCATAATGGAAAATTTTACTATCTTCATGCTCAGAACAGAGGTTCCGGTCCAAGAATAGATGGTTTTCTTTTTTTGTTTATGGCTTATTTTCTTTATTATATTCTGATTCTTATAGCGTATGTTCTATTTTTTGCAATCACGATTGATGTTTTAAATCCGCAGATTCAACTTTTTGTTCTGTTGCTGTTTAATCCCATCTTTGCCTTTCTTTTAATGATGTATGGCGTAAATCGATTTTTTTCAAAACCGAAAGAGGAAAAATTATGATTGTTGAGATTTTGCTTTTTGTTTCTTTTTTGGTGTTTCTTATTCCAAGTATTTACTTGGCGGCACAAAAAAACTATATGTTTTTCTTAAACAAAAAAAGGAATACGTTTTTGGCTCGCTTTTTCTTCCTTGCGCCGACAGGAATGGCTTTTAATGCTTTGTTTATATTTTTCGCAATGGTGTTTTTCCTTATACTTTTGAGTTCCGTTGAAATGAATAATGTGGCGATATACGTTCTTCTTCTCATTGTTTCAATCCTCGGAAGTTTACTTACGATTCTCTATTTCAAAAAATATGCTTTAAGAAAAGATGTGCCTCCGGAATACCAAGAGGATTTTATGGAACATGAGTTTTATATTTTCATGCCGAGAGATCGTATAAATGATCGAATGTCGTATGATGAAAAAAAGTATAATCGAGACATTCTTTTTACAAAATTTGGTTCTCTTCTTGCCAATGAAAAAGCACTCAAAATATTTGAAGAAAATAATCTGACAGGATATGAAATTAGAAATGCCGGAAATGAAAGAACCAGAGATTCTTCATCTTTTTATTCCCAAATCGTTTCAACGTCAGAAATGCCTCAAATGTTGCCTCAAACCAAACTTAAACAAGGATTTTTCTATGAATCGCTTACAAAGGGGTCCTTAATTAATGATGACGTTATCTATTATAACAAATCCGATGCAAGCGGCTCTTCAGATTTCAATAAAACCATTGAATCTTTTGGGACAAATAATGGGATGCCTTACGTCTATCAAAAATTTTGGATTGTGTCCCATAAAACGATGACTGTTTTTATGAATCGTTTTGATATGGAAAAGAGAGATTTTATTCCGGTCATTTTAATCGATGATGAAAAGGATAATTAAAACGGGGTCGTAGTAAGAACGCCCCCGTCTCAATAATCATAAATTTCATATACCGTCGTTAGAATTTAGTATACAATAAAAACGTACAAGAACACTTTACTTAGGAGGTATTTTAAATGAATCTTTTTACGATAGCAGCATACATATTAGCTTTTGTCTCGATTGCTTATGGGATAGTCGTATATACAATGGCATCGCGGAAGAAAAAAACAGATATGATTCAAGAATCACAGACAGAAAATGGTGCCGATCCAATAAAATTTAGAAAGGCGATGTCTAAAGCCTTTTTTTATTCAGGTGTGATTGAATTGATAGGCGCTTCAATAACTTTATTAGGCGGAGTGTGGTTCTGGGCCGGCTACGGAGTATTTGTTGTCGGATGGATCGTATTAATGATAATGCTTCGGTCTGCTCAAAAAATAAACCCGATGCTTCAAAGATAAAAAATAAAGTAAAATAAATCTCAAAATTATTTGCCGCTTTCAAAAATCGCAATTAGAACATCGTTTTTTGAGGAATATGCCACCGTATTTTTATGTGTTTTTAGAGGTTTAATTCATGAAAAAAATATCTATCGGTTGGCTTAGACTAATAGCGATTTTTATTATATTTTTTTTCATGATGTATATAGAAGATGATTTGTTTTTTGCTTTGTTTTTTTTGCTCATTTTTGCTTTTCCATTCATTTTTGCTTTAAAATGCAATGATAAACTCTATTATTTACATTCCAAGACAACAGGAGAAGGCGGACTGAAAATTTACTTTTTGTTTGCACTAGTTTCTGTTTACTGTTTTGCATTTGTCGCATTTTTCTTTATCAACCCCTCCCTTTCCGACATCCCTTTTATCATTCTGTGGTTATTATTTTTAAACCTCTCCGGAATCTATTTAGCATCCAAAAAGAACTTTTTGATTTTTTTCAACAAAAAGATGGACGCTTTTCCGATTCGCCTTTTTTTCTTAATTCCCGGAACTTTTGCTTTAAATTTCGGCTTTGCTTTTTTGACATATTTACTATATCTCATTGTTGTAATGATTGCGGCTTTAATGTCTGCATCGTATCCGGATGGATTAAATGAAATTGGAATCTCCGGTCTTATCATTCTTTCAATTATCGGAAACTTGCTTACGATCACTTATTTTAAAAAGTATATTCTAAGAGATGACCTTCCGAGTGAATATCGAACAGATTTTATGGAATACGAACTGTATGTTTTCATGCCCGCCGACAAAAGAATTAGTGATCATGACGCGTATGATATGCCAAAAAAAATACAAGTTCGCGATTTGCGAATTAATTCAAAAAAAATTGACAGCATTAATCTTTTTTCAAAGATTTATTCCCCTCACTTTTCAGAAACGGCTCTCAGTTATGAAGATTTAAAAAAGGATCTTCTTTTTACAAGATTTGGGGCTCTTATTGTCAGTAATAAAATGATTGAAATGTTTGAAAAAAACGACTTGACGGGGTACCAACTCAGAAATATTTGGGATGAAAAAACGAAAAGAAATTTGTCAACCCATTTCCAACTTGTTTCAACATCTGAAATGCCCCAAATGTCTTCTCAAACGAAGATAAAAAGAGGTCTTTTCGGTGGGGCTCTCATTCCCGATGCTAAAGTCTATTATGATTCATTTGTTTTAAATCATGTTTCAGATTTTAACCAAACATCTGAATATATTGGAACAATTTTTGGTAACCCTTATTTTCATCAAAAAATTTGGATTGTCTCTAAAAAAGCAATGGAAATTCTGATCAATCAGTTTGGGCGGCAAAAAAAGGAGTTTATTCCGATAATGTTAGTTGATGATGAAAAAAAGAATAAAATAGGATTATGATAGAGATAATTCAACAATTCGTATCTTTTCGGTGTAAAAAAATAAGGAAGTGAATGAATGAAAAATAAAACATTAATCCTGTATTTCATTATCGCAATCCTTCTCGCGGGCAATGTTTTCCAATTTTGGAATAATTATTCAAGCAATTCAATTCCTAATGAAGAAGTATATTGGAGTGATTACTTAAGCTTTACAGACGCCGTTCCTGATGAAGAAACCGCAATAAAAATAGCTAAAGCTGTGTCAGTTTCAGCATATGGTGAAGAATGGTCAGACAGACCTTTTAGAGTGAGGTTTTATGAATCTGAACAAGTTTATTTTGTCTCCGGAGGTCTTCCTGAAGGAGTGCCTCCTATGCCTGGAGGTACTCCCGAAATCACTATTCGGAAGAGCGATGGTAAGATTTTAAAAATTTATCATGGTCAGTAAATTCTGAAATAGATTCAAAAGGAGATGGAAAGATGAAAAATAAAAATAAACTGATTGTTCTGTGTTTCATTATAGCAATTCTTTTTGTTGGCAATGTTTTTCAATTTTGGAATTATTATTCAAAAGACACGGATTCGGATATGGATACATCTTCCGGCATTATTTTTGGTGTTTACCCCCGAAATGCTGTTCCTGATGAAGAAACTGCATTAAATATCGCTGAAGCTGTACTGGTTTCAGTATATGGCGAAGATGTATTATCAAGCAAACCCTTTAATGTGGCTTTTGATGAATCGAATCAAGTTTGGATTATTAAAGGGAGCCTTCCCGAAGGAACAAACGGAGGCGTCCCCGAAATCGTTATTAAAAAACATGATGGGACGATTCTGAAAATTGATAATGGAATGTAAAATCGGAAATATTGATACAGTCGCCGATGATCCATCGGTGTTGTACCATACAATCAAATAGAATCAAGATCGGTTTCAATGGTAACCACAAATGATCAAAAATCAAAGAAAAATATTAAAAGTGACACGGCAATATATGAATCAAAGGTGAAATATGAATTATAAGACTAAAAATTATTTCTTTGCCACTGTATTTCTTTTTATAGCAATGTTTATGAGAGTGATAATGGGCGTGCCCTACATTTATGTGCTTTTATTTGTATTTTTTTGTGGATTTCTTGGATTTGCTTTGGGCATATTCACATTTGTTCCGCCAAAAAAAGAATAAAAAGGGACATTACACTTCAATTTGAGAGAAACGGGTATTATGTTCAAGAATTGGATTTAACAACCCTAAGAGCTTCGATGGGTGCCGGAGATGTTGGTTATATGAAGGGCAAATTATGGGAAAGTATTCCTGCATATCAGGTCACGCAGAGGAATTTCGCCCCAGTGTGACCCGATAGATAAGAATCAAAACATTTTAGTGTAAAACAGATTCTTCGGAGGTCAGATTCATGAAAAAATATTCAGATTATTATCCGTATATATTTCCCATGATTATTATTTTAAACTTTTTCAACAGTTTTTATTTGAAAAGTAATTTATTTGCGGCTTTATTTGTTTTTCTTTTTTTTGCCTTCTTAATTTATTTTGTTCTTAAATTCAACAATAAATTTTTTTATCTCCATTCGAAAAGTACAGGAATGGGGGGACCAAAATTTTTGAGCTTTTTCTTTTTGTTGATGATGGGGGTGTTTTATTCTTGTGCGTTTTTAATATTTTTATTTATAAGTTCTCCCCTCACCCTTCTATTATTTTTTTTACACCCTATCGCCCTTCTATTATTACTTTTAAATCTCCCCGGAATCTATTTAGCATCCAAAAAAAACTTTTTGATTTTTTTCAATAAAAAGATGGATTCTTTTCCAGCTCGTCTTTTTTTCTTAATTCCGGGAGGTTTCACTTTCAGTGTGCTCTTTTTTGGTATTTTGTATATTGTGGGTTTACTTACTTCATATCTTGACGAATTAAATGAAATTGCAATTATCATTCTTAGCGTTTTTGCAATTATTGGGAGTTTGATTACGATCCTTTTATTTAAGAAGTCTATTTTAAAAGACGATCTGCCCCCCGAATTTCAGACAGATTTTATGGAACATGAACTATATGTTTTCATGCCTATGCAAAGAATTAACGATAGTGTTGCTTATAAAATCACAGACAACCCTATAGGCAGAGTCAGAGTGCAAATAAAAGATTTAGTAATTAGTACAAAAAAATTAAAGAATGATATTGTTTTTACAAGATATGGCGCTCTTGTTGTCAGTAATAAAACACTCGAAGTGTTTGAAAAAAATAGTTTAACAGGATATCAAATAAAAAATGTTTTAGACGAAAGAACAAATAATAATCTGTCAACTCATTTCCAACTTGTTTCAACATTTGAAATGCCTCGAATGTCTTCACAAACAAAGTTAAAAAAAGGCTTTATCAGCGGGTTGCTCATCTTGGATGATAAAGTCTATTATGATTCATTTGTTTTAAATCGTGTTTCGGATTTCAATAAAACGTCTGAATATATTGGAACAGATGACGGAAAACCTTACTATCACCAAAAATTTTGGATTGTCTCTAAAAAAGCAATGGAAGTCCTTATCAATCAACTTGGGCGGCAAAAAAGAGAATTCATTCCCGTTTATTTGAGTGGGAATGAAAAAAATGATTAAAACCTTATATTCGACGAAGACGGGCTTTGAATGGCTTTCGCTCAATTTTTTCTTTACTGAGAAGCCGGAGATTTTTTCAAATCCCTGCCTGATTCACCTAAACTCTCCCAACTCCCCCAAATCCAACGTCGCAAAATAATCATCCGTCGTCTCAGCCCTTCGAATTTGCTTGACGCTGCCATCCTCTCTCAAAAGCAACTCTGCCGACCGAAGCTTGCCGTTATAATTAAATCCCATCGCATAACCATGAGCCCCCGAATCGTGAATGGCAAGAAGGTCTCCCCGTTCTA
>Ga0099364_10011432_pt1 | contig 12136 bp, 14 predicted proteins | sample TergutTh196P3_FD_73070 | JGI IMG/M metagenome (GOLD analysis project Ga0099364, IMG submission 73070) | Microcerotermes parvus P3 segment gut microbial communities from Pointe-Noire, Republic of the Congo - Th196 P3 | ecosystem: Host-associated > Arthropoda: Insects > Digestive system > Gut ...
CGCCTTTTTTATGGCTTTGGCTTCAGAACACATCTTGTCATACTTCGCCTTGAACGGCTTGTACTCTTGGTAGATTGCTGATTGCTCAATGTGCTTTTCTAAAGTAGCAGCCCGTCGCCCGATGGGATTCAATTTCTTGCTAAGTGCTTCACGCTTGAAAATCATGCCGCTAAAATAATTATCAAGCCCCGCCATGTCCATGATTTTATTCGTGGTTAGGAAATTGAGGATTTCAGCCCCACGCTTCAAACCATGCGTACTATTGTAATAGCCCTGTTTCCATGTGAGGGTGTTGGAAATTGCATCGGCAAGGGTAGGCGGATCACTGTTCTGTATTTCCTCTTTCAGCCATGCTTGCAGTTTGACGATGCGCGCTTTAAGCTGACATAATTCTTTGTTTGTGATTTCAATTTCACGGTTGCGATCACCGCGCTCGGTGCATATGCCTTTGCGTTCCATCTGGCTTGCCGCTATCCCCATATGAATGGACGGCACAATATCTAAACCCTGTCTTGTATAGCTTCTGTGGTCGATTCGGGTGTCGATACCTTGCCGCTCTAATTCGGCATTTACATAATCGCCCCATGCAGCCCGCCAGACTTCCGCATTGTCTTGATTGTTCCAATCGGTGGTAGAGATTTTACGGGATTTATACTCCCCGCTTGCAAGCCGAATTTTCTCGCCGCGCTCGTCTAATATATACTCTTTTGCAGACTTCGCGCCCCAAGAACCATCCAACTCAAACGGCCGCATTGTCAGCATCACATGGACATGAGGATTCCCATCGGATTTATCGTGAATACAGACATCAGCGCACATACCTTTATCAACAAAAGTGCGTTTTGCATATTCATGTGCAAGGGATATATTTTGTTCAATCGTCAATTCGCGCGGCAAAGAAAACTCGATTTCACGCGCTAACTGGCTGTTTTTCGCCGCTTCTATTTTTTCAACTGCGTTCCACAATACGGTTCTTTGCGAATACTCGGCGGGTGCGTTCGCGGGCAAAAATATCTCCGTATGAATAACTCCGCTTTTGTTCGTGTAATCATGCGCCATGCCAATGCGTTCATTGTAGATACGTTCCCCCGCGCGATAAGCCGCCGCCGCAATCGCTGACCGATTCTTGCTACGGCTGATTATCTGGATGCTAAGATGATAATTAGCTATGGCGCAACCTCCCTCCGGCTACTCCCCAAAGTGGGGTAAGAGTTCTGCGAACGCGGGGGGAAATGCAGTTTTCCCCCCGTTTCTTTTTGCCCGATAGGGCAAAAATGCCCCCTGCAAGGGCGCACGACACCGCCAACGGCGGTGTATAAGTGCGCTCATTAGCGCTATTGCACCAATGAGTTGGGCTGGGGAGCCTGTGAGTTAGCTCCGCCATGTTTTGCGCTGTTACCGCCGTTCTGCGGCGTTCCTGTGGGCTTGTGCGCGTTTGTTGTGGCTTGCGGCGTCGTTCCGTTCTGTTGTGCGCCTGTACCGCCGTTTTGCGTTGCTTCTGCGGGGTGAACAGCAGATTTCGCCGCCGCTTCTTCGGGCTTGGGCGCGGCAGATTCGCCATCTTGCGTGGTGTCCTTTTTACCCTGCGGCTTGGCAGGGGACGGGGGCGATAAAATCTGATTGATGATTTTCTCGGCGTACCCTGTAAGCAAGGTTTTTTGGATAAAGGTTTCAAACTGTTCCTCCGACATTTCAATCAAGCGGGGAAACAGCTTTTCAACTTTCCCACCGCGCTTACATAAGCGGTGTGTACGCGCTTTATCATCTTGCTTTTTCTGGTCTTTTAGCAGCTTCTCTAAACGCGCTTGCTTCTGTTCGAGTTCCTTTTTTACTGCTTCGATTTGTTCCTCCGGGGTTCTTCTTTTTGCCATAATGAAATTCTCCTTTTATATATGATTTTTGTGATTAGAGGGTTTTACTGTTTGCAATATCATTCTTGATAATCCGCAAAAGTTTGTCGCTGAAAGTTTCCCTGCTGGTTTTGCTGAAATGGATATGGATTGTATACGTTGTCCGTCCAATCCTTTTGATGATGGTATTGCTGTTCTCGTTGGTTTGGTTTTGCATTGACACGCTCCTTCCTTTTGAATTTCCGCAATAAAAAACCGCCCATGTTGTAGATGCAACATAGGCGGCGGGCAGATTGGGTTATGCTGTTCTTGGGGGCGCAAGCACATCCGTACCAAGAGTGTAGTTTTCATCAAAGAGCGTTTCCTTAATGGCTTTGCGCTCGGCGCGTTTCTTGTATTTGGTGCGCTCGTAATACTGCTTTTGCGCACCACTTGCCACTCTTTGCTCATACGCTCTACGGAAACGCTCGCGGCGCTTTAGGATTTCTTCCTGCTCGGCCTGTTCTTCGGGCGTGAGCGCCTTTTGCTGTTCCATCACAGGCGGGATATATTCGCCGATAAAGTTAAAATGTATTTCAACGGTCTGCGGTGAATCAATAGCCCCCTTGCGGTCACGCTCATGCACGATAATCTTTTCAATAAATTCGTGCAGCATGGTTTGACTTAGCTCCGTAAAATCGCTGTACCGCTCCACCAGTTTGATGAAGCTGTTGGCGCGGTTGCCGCCACTCTCATACCGCTCAACGGTGGAATGTAATTGCGCGATTTCTTTCTCTAAGTTTTCCTGTTCCTGTCCGTAGGTTTGTAACAGGGTTTCATACCGTTTTTCGGGCAGCTTACCGAGGGCATATTCCTCAAAAACTTTGGTAAGCAGCTTTTCGAGTTCACCGAAACGCTTTTGGCAAAAAGCAAGGCGCTTCTTCTGTTTTTTGACTTCATCAGTCTGTTGTGAAGCCATCAGTTCTTTTACCGATTTCGCAAACGCTTCTTTGTCGGTTTTGGCATAATCGGCGATGCCCTTTATGCTATCCCGGATTAACTCAATTACGTTGGCGGCTTCTATACGGTGCCCCGAATTGCAAACCACCCAATCCCGTTCTATTGGAATCGAACCTCTGGCGTAATTACCGCATACCGCCGTTGGCCTGTCCTTGCCGTTGTATATGCGGTGTACATAAAGCTTGCCGCCGCAATCTTTACAAAACAAAAGGCCGCTTAGTGGGTGAACATAGCCGTAACCGTTGGGGCGGCGGCGCTTGTTGTTATTGCGGATGCGCCTGCAATTCTCAAAAGTTTCCCTGTCGATAATCGGCTCATGGGTATCGGGGAAAACCGTCCACTCACTTTCATCAACATAGTGGCTCTTTTTGTCATTCAGGTGTTTTCGGGTTTTGAAATTGACAGTATCACCGCAATATTCTTTTTTCCCCAAGATATGCGTTATAGTAGACGAGTTCCAACAGTAGGGGTCTTTGACTTCCCTGTTTTTCCATAAGCCATAACCTTGTTGGGCTTGGTAGTATGCGGGGATAGGGATTTTGTCATTAGACAGGATTGTGCAAATTTGATACGGGCCATGCCCCGCCATCGTTAACTGAAAAATGCGGCGGACAATTTCGGCGGAGGGTTCGTCAATTATCAGCAAATCCTTGTTATCGGGGGACTTGACATATCCGTATGGCGGCATACTCCCCACACGTTTCCCCGCCATGCCTTTTGCCTTAAACACCGAGCGGATTTTCTTGGAACAGTCTTTCGCAAACCACTCCGACATGATATTGATGAACGGCGCAAACTCCAAGCTGTCTTGGTTGTCTGAATCTATTGCGTTGTTTATCGCAATAAATCTAACATTATGCTCACGAAAATACTCCATAGCTTCAGCGACTTTTTCATGCCGCCGCCCCCACCGTGTCATGTCTTTCATAATCACCACGCCGATTTTGCCCCGCCCAATATCCTCAATCATGCGTTGGTAACCGTCCCTATCAAAAAATCTGCCCGACTGGTCATCGTCTGTGTAATGCTTGATGTTGGTAAAGCCTTTTTGATTAGCGTAACTTTCTAGTTGCTCCTTTTGATTTTTGATGGAATTGCTTTCGTCCTTGCCGCCATGCCGCTCATCACCGATTGACAGGCGCTCGTACAGTGCGGTAATCAATCCGTGCTTTTTGTTTTTGCTATTTTCCATTACATCCTCATTTCCGAGTTACTGTATTTGTGGCACAAAAGTTAAATTACGTTATCTTAGGTTGTAAATTACTTCTGTGAATAAGGTACGTTCGGTTTCGTCAAATGGGTGGTCGTATTTTTCGGCAAACTCAAAGCGGCGTTTTGCGATTTCGTCAATCTCGAATAGCCAAGATTGCAGTTCGCCGAGTGCTAAAAGCTGTGTATAGAATCGCGGGTGATAGGTGCGTAAGTAATCGCGGTGCAGCAGCGCGTATTTGCCTAAATCGCTTTGGCGGTGATGGTCTAAATAGATAACATTACCGCCTTTGCCTTGTCCCATAAGGACGCCCCCTTTCATTTTTAGGGTTTAACCTAATGTCCGTGAATTTCGCCTGTGCCACAAACGGCGTAACTCTCACGTTTATTGACATAGATTAAATATGTCCTTATCATAATACACCACCGGCACTTAGCTTAAATTTCTTATACTGCCGGAGCGCGAAGTGCTGCGGCGCCCGTTCTTCCAGTTCCTCAAACATGAAGTCAATCTCATTTTTATGGTTTTCGTCATCCTCCTTCACTTCCATTTTGTTAATCATATCAACAAGGGTATTCATGTTCTGGTCTTTCTCGTCAGATTCGTACCAGATGTAGCCGATAAGGGCTTGATAAATCAGTTTTTCAGCCTTTTCCCAGAACGGGTCGCCCCCTTTCCCGTCGCCCCTTGTGTTATCTACAAGAGCCGTAACAAGTTTGAGAATATCCGATTCTTTGCGTATATAGGCGAACGGATTTCACTTTAGTCAAGGGGTTTGGGGAAATTCTTATGTTTGAATAGCTTGTTACCAATTCTGGCCAATATCGCTAATATTGCGGAAAAGGCACAACATGAAGCGTTCTGTCAAGTGTATTTTTCTTATTTTGACGCAAGTATTGTCAAGTCTGTAGACGTAAAAAGCCCACCAAACAGATGTGTTCTGCTCGGTGGGCTTCAAAATGAAGGTTTATTTATTTTCTCATCGTAAAATAAAGCGTTTGGTCAAAACGCCGCTCTGGACGCAGCTTCTCTAAAAACCCCTGTTCGATAATATCTCCAATCACGTCTTTATGTAGTACCGGATTTTCTATTCTTTTAGACGTTATATAATTACGCCATCCAGATCCGCTAATAGCAAATTCTTTATCATTTTGGACACCAAATGTCATAACTCTATATATTTCTGACAACCTTGTTTTTCCTGACTTGCTCAACTCCCATATACATCTAGCAAGTCTTGCCGTTGCTCTCATATCTCGGCTCATTGCGTTAGCTTCTTCTAATGCTCTGTCAATAAAAAGTCTTGAAAAAGCATAATCGCTCCATATCACAATATCGAAAGCTTGGTCTGCTAATATTGGCGATTGCCCTTTGGTTTTCCATATCGGTTGCATTACAAGCGGTTTTTGCTTGCTTAAATATTTTCTTTGAAATGCGTTTATACATTCTGACAGGCTTGCAGTTTTATGGCTCATCTCGAAGTTGTTTGTCCATGCTTCAATATTTGAGCAAGTATTTTCAAAAATACCACGAACAATTTGTGCTTCGCTCTGAACAGAATCAAACATACCCAATGCACAATATGAAGTGGTAGCAGAGCGCACGACAAGTTCACAACCCCAATTATTTTCTGGTTGATTGTGCGTGGTGTTATCTGGCATGACAGTTAATTTTACTTCAATCGGGGAAAGATAATTACCTTCAATATGCTTAACGATAAGGTCAACGCCATCTATCGTATCAAGAGCATATTTTTGATACGGCTCGTAGCGCGTTTCAAAATCGAAAACAAGTTCATCAAACGAGTATTTTCCACTATTAAAAACATTTCGCAATGAGATTTCTGATGTTTCGACTTGCAGTTTTCCATCTTTGTATACCAGTTTATTATAAAGGGCAGGGATGTCTTTTTCAATCATGAAGCAAGCAAGCGCCGTGGGGAAACTTGAATTAAACCGATTTTTACCCCAGTGGTCTTTTTGAGGGTCGGTCGTATTTCGGTTTGAGTGCTTTATACCAAACAGACCCGATGGAGTTTCTGTATATGCTTTTCTGGGCATATGTTCTCACCTCGTTATTGAATTGACATAAGAATATTGACGTCAAACTCTTGACGTCGCAATACAGACAAGGTATAATACCAATATATTATACCATATCATGCTTCGAGAATCAAGGAGTGAAACAAATGAAAGTAGTCGATTTATTTGCAGGTTGCGGTGGATTATCGCTTGGTTTCCAAAATGCTGGCTTTAATATTGCAAGTGCTTATGAGTATTGGGGTGTTGCCGCAACTTGTTATGAGAACAACTTTAATCATCCTGTTTACCGTGATGATTTGTCGGATGTACAGAGTGCTATTGACAATATTCGTTTTCAAACCCCCGACATAATCATTGGCGGGCCGCCTTGTCAAGATTTTTCACACGCAGGGAAGCGTATTGAAGATAAAAGAGCTGCCTTAACCGAAGCATTTGCCGAAATTGTTGCTGCAATTTTGCCTCGTTGGTTTGTCATGGAGAATGTAGACCGCGCACAAAAAAGTGCAACGTATCAATCAGCAAGAAATATTTTTATAAATGCAGGATATGGGCTTACGGAAGTGGTTCTCGATGCAAGCTTCTATGGAGTGCCACAACGTCGCAAGCGTTTTTTCTGTATAGGTTCGCAAAAAGCTAACGATGGTTTCTTATTGGATTACATAACACAAAACAAGAGTAGCAAAGAAATGACGTTGCGTGATTATTTTGGTGCGTCACTTGATTTTGAGCATTATTATAGACACCCGCGCAATTATAGCCGCCGCGCAGTATATACCATTGACGAGCCTTCCCCGACGGTTAGAGGAATGAATCGCCCTGTTCCGCCCGGCTATCTCGGCCATCCAAATGACGCTAAAAAACTTGACGGTTCGATACGCGCTTTAACTACTCTTGAACGTGCGTTAATACAAACATTTCCACCAAATTTCAAGTGGAACGGTAATAAGACCGACATGGAGCAAATGATAGGGAATGCAGTACCTGTAAAACTCGCGGAATTTGTAGCCAAAGCCCTTGCTTTTCATATTGATAGCAATGAAGATACGCAACATTATGTTGTTGATTACAGTCCTTTTCTTGAATGGTTACGCCAAACACAAGCAATGACTGAACGCACGCAGCGCGATATAGTTTCACGATTAAAGCGAGCCGATGCACTTTGCACAATACTATCAGAGCCAGAAGCATATTACATTTTTTTATTGGAACAAACAGACGCATATAAGGCATTAACGCCGACTGTGCGTTCTCAGCTCAAACGTGCCGTAACTCTATACGCAGATTACCTAAAAACAGGGGCGAACATCTATGCCTGATGTATTCGACAAGTCAATGCGTTCTGCTGTAATGAGTATGGTGCGTTCAAAAGGTAATAAATCTACTGAACTTCGTTTAATGAAATTATTACAAGCTGCTGGATTAACGGGTTGGCGTCGTAATTATCCCGTTAAGGGAAAGCCCGATTTTGTATTTATCAATCGTCGTGTCGCAATATTTGTAGACGGCTGTTTCTGGCATGGGCATGATTGTCGAAACACACGCCCAAAAGATAACTTTGAATATTGGATGAAAAAACGTGAACGAAATATCCAACGCGATATAGAAGTCACAGAGATGTTCCAAAAACGCAAGTGGGTTGTTTTACGAATTTGGGAATGCGAATTAAAAAAAACGAAGATGAAACGTTAAAAAGGATTATATCGGCATTGAATCAAGGACATTAAGGAGCATGGCTAAACGAAAATAATTCAGCGTAGTCGGCGACGCAACGAAACGGCAAAAACCAGGCCTGTCCATTGATAGGCTTGGTAGTCGGAACGGAAACAAAAGAGGATTGTTTTTAAACAACCCTCTTTATGTTTTGTTCCTCTATCATAGGGATTTTCTGCCTTGCTTGTTTGGAAATATAGCAACTACCTGCCGCCATATGTATAGGTAGCTTTATGACAATCAATACATAGCGCCTTGCCATTGCTAGCAATATCCATGCCACCACTTGCAACCGATGTTTTATGGTGGGCGTTCCAAGCTCCGCGTTCTCCTTCTGTGCGATTGCCGAAAACAAGTTGCTTTCCACATTTTTCGCATTTGCCACCAGCGTTTTCAAAAATCTTACGCTTTGTTTCTTCGTTAAATGCCATTTTTGTTGCTCCTTTCAGTCTAATGATTTTCATGCCTATGCTCAGCGAGTTTTTTGCCTGCCTCAGATTTTACGGCAGAGGACTTGCTAGTTGACAGCTTTCTGCCTGCCTCACGTACTTTTCGGGGCGGATTGCATTTTTTCAAAATATCACCTCCTCTATCACCGATTATGGTTTTATTGTCGCATAAATCAGAACCGCTTATCGCTCTTGCTCCTTAGATGCAACACCAGTATAACACATCCGCTCCACAAATGCAACACCCTTCGTTGCTTTTGTAGAGCAAACATGATATAATTTTTTTAGAAGGGAGTTGGAACAAAATGAGCGATTTGTCTTTTGGACAATACATTACCCATCTACGAAATGAAAAATCAATGAGCCAAAGAAAACTAGCCGAATTAGCCGGCGTAACCAATTCTACAATAAGCCGCATCGAAACGGATTCGGTTAACCCTGACCCAACTACATTAGAAAAGCTTGCGACAGCTCTAAAAGTAGACAAAGCGTTGCTTCTTACAAAGTGCGGATATAGTGAAATGCCAGAGGAGTTTGTTGTAATGGCTCGCAAAGCAGGCGAATTGTCTGAGAAGAAAAGAGCAGAGATGTATAAATTTTTTGATGAAACTATTGACAAATTCCTCTCTGAATTTGATGGCGAAGATGAGGAGGAGTAACATTGCGGTATGATTGGACAGAGATTACTTCATTAGCATATCTTACATTGTTAGAGCTTGACTTAAGAAAGCTACCAATCCCGTCAAAGAAAATTAGATGCAAAGGTGTTATGGTTACTAGCTATCAAAAATATGCAGAAATAACCAACAGCACTATTAATCAACTTACATTTGGGAATGAACTTGAAGATGCTTTCTTTTTGAAAGGGCTACGTCCTGAATTGAAGATAATCCTATACAACAAAGAAAAATACGATGCTCGTCTGAAACACACACTATGGCACGAGATAGGCCACATAAAGCTCAATCACGAAAAGCACGGTGAAAAAGAAGAAATTGAAGCTCATTTCTTTGCCGGACAAGCTAACGCCCCCAATGTACTTATTAAAGCCATAGCACAAAGGGGATATAATATAGACACCACTTTTCTTGTTGAGTGCTTCGGGTTAAGCGATGAATCAGCACGAAAAAAAATGGATTATTTGGGGCGATATGGATTTGACCATACAAACGAATATGACGATGTAGTTCTTTTGCAGTTTCAGAATTATATAGACACTATATATCCTTATCAGGCTCAACGTGCTTTTGATGAATACTATTACGAGATGGAGCAAGAACGTGAAAGCTGGTTTTAAGGGTTATTACCGCTCCATGCCCTTTGCCCTCTGCGGCTGCTCCCTGCGCCTTTCCGCGCGCATGATGTCATTCACATTACTGCGGATTTTTTCGGCGGCGAGGGTATCGGATTTGAGTACCGTATACTCCCGATTTAACGCCGCATGGTCGGCGTTCAGCTTGTCACGCTCGGTTTTCCATTTTGTGATAGGCGGCAACTTGGCGGGGTCAAAATGCCCTTGCAGTACATCCCGCAAATAATTGTCGGCGTTTCTGAAAGTGATGATTTGCCCGACATGGGTTTCGTAGTATTCGTTAGCTGTATCAAGTGCTTTTTGCGCCTTGCGCCCCGCCCCCAATCCCCCCGCTTTTTTGATAGAATCATATTCCGCACACAGCTTGTCATACTGTATTTTGTATTTGCGGGTAGCCTTGTATTTTTCTGAATGGTCGATGTGTTCAGCGAGAGTTTTCAGCCGCCGCTCAACAGGGGTCAGCTTCTTAGCAAGGGCAGACCGCTTGCCAATCATGGACTGTAGGTAATCGTCAAGCCCCGCCATGTCAGCAATCTTATTCACGGTTAGAAAATTGAGGATATTCGCCGCTTGTTTTAACCCGCTCATACTGCTATAATAGCCATGCCCACGTTTTAGAATGTTGGAAATAACATCGGCAAGCATGGGCTGTTCTGTGTTCTGCATTTCTTCAAGCAGCCATGTCTGCAACTTGGCAAGCCGCGCCTTTATCTGGCGCAAACGCTGATTGTTGATTTCAATTTCACGGTTGAGGATGCCGCGCTCGGTGCGGATGCCGCGCTTCTCCATTTGACTTGCCGCCGCGCCAAGATGTATGGTCGGCACTTGGTCGATGCCCTGCCGTTCAAAACTACGGTGGTCAACTCTGGCGGCGTGACCGTTATGCTCAAGAACGCCATTAACCATATCAGCCCACGCCGCCCGCCAGTCCTCGGCGCGGGACTGCTCATTCCAATCGGTGGTTTGTATTTTATTACACTTGTATTGCCGCTTTTTCGGGTCATAGATTTTGTTGCCATCAGCATCATAATGATAGACTTTTTTCTGTTTATCGCCCCAAGTCCTGTTTTCGTTAAATGGCCGCATTGTTAAAAGTACATGGGCATGGGGATTACCGCCGCCTGAATCATGTATAGCGATGTCGGCGCACATCCCTTGCCTGACAAATTGCTCTTTTACATATTCATAAACAAGAAACAGATTTTGCTCTTTCGTCAACTCGACAGGTAAAGCCAATTCGATTTCCCGCGCCAACTGGCTATTTTTCGCCTTTTCGATTTTTTCTACTGCGTTCCACAAAACTGCCCGGTCTGCGTATTCCGGCGGCGCGTTCTCCGGCAGCAAAATACCTGTATGAACAATCCCACTTTTGCGGGTGTAGTCGTGGGTAATTCCGTCACGCTCGTTTGTGATTCGTTCCCCGGCGCGGTAGGCGGCGGCCGCTACCGCTGACCGCCCCGCGCCACGGCTGATAATTTTTATTTGACAATGGAATATCGCGATAGGCATACCCCTTTCCGATTATCGCGGCCTTTGCCCTTTTTTGTACCGACAGGTGCAATGTGAACGAACATGAACGCCAGTTCATGTGCAGTTCAACACACGCTTGCGAAGCAAGCGGCCCTCGGCAGAGCGCACAGTACCACAACTTGTTGTGGTACATAAGTGCGCCCTTGTCATAACAAGGGTAAAGGGCATTAGCCCGATACCCTTGCGGTTTTTCCCTCGTTTGCTCCCGCCCCTGTGCCGTCAAGCTGTAGCTGTTGGGGTGATTTGTCGGCGGCAGGTGCCGTACCCTGCGCCGCCATCCCTGCGGATTTTGGTGCGGCTTTGACGGCATTCTGCGCTGTCATGTTGGCAAGCATACGGCGGCCAAAATCATTGGCAACAGTTTTTTCCAGGAATGTTTTGAATTGTTCTTCTGATAAAGGTATGGTGTCGGGCAGCATTTTTTCCAGAAGTCCCGCTCTGCTGCAAAGCCGATTTGTACGTTTCGTGCGTTCTTGTTTGTTATGCTGCTGCCGCAAGGTTTTTTGTCGTTCCTTTAGTTGCTGGATTTCTGTGTCAATGTCTGCGATTTTCTCGATTTTCGTTTTAGTCATATGCTTTTTCTCCTTTTAATTTAATGATTTGGAAGCTGAAAAATCCCCTGATTCATTACTAAGGCGGCTTCCATATTTTTTCAGCATCACTTTTAATAACCCGCAGCAGCTTATCCTCAAAAGTCTGCTTACTGCTCTGGCTGAAATGCACTTGCACATTGTACGTTACTTGGCCTATTGTTTTAGCAAATGTGTTGCTGGTTTTTGTGGTTTGATTTTGCAAATATAATCTCCTTTGCTCAAAATTTTCGCAATAGAAAACCGCCTCTGTCGTTGGCGCGACAAAGACGATGGGATAGTGAAATCGTATTAAAATTAAACAGCAATAGATTGATTAAGTTTCTTGGCGGCCTTTTCGGCTTTCAAACGCTCCTTATTGTCCTGATACCATTTAGCGTGATACTCCTTTCGTCTCTGTGTTTTCTCCGTTTCGGCTATGGCTCTTTCTTCGGGAGTACGGCA
>Ga0099364_10011433_pt1 | contig 12136 bp, 5 predicted proteins | sample TergutTh196P3_FD_73070 | JGI IMG/M metagenome (GOLD analysis project Ga0099364, IMG submission 73070) | Microcerotermes parvus P3 segment gut microbial communities from Pointe-Noire, Republic of the Congo - Th196 P3 | ecosystem: Host-associated > Arthropoda: Insects > Digestive system > Gut ...
CAGCGGTGCAATAATCGACTTGAATCAAACAGCTAATCCTGTTTTTGATTATTCAAGTCCTGTTTTCGGACGTGATAATGCCATTCCTTATAAATTAAAAAGAGATAATGCTTCCAATGTACGTATGCCTGTGATCGGAATGAAACGTTCCGACGGTGGATTTTGTGCAATCGTTACAAACAGCGCGGCTTCTGCTATTGTAAACGCAAGTCTTTCAGGGGTGAAAAGAAGTTACAGCAGTGCATTTTTCGGATTTAATTACCGTTCAAGCGATACTGTCCAAATGAATTCCCAGGCGTGGGATTCGCGTATGATTTCTGTAATAAATGAAAACCGAGAACATCCCGATGAATACACCGTTGAGTATTATTTGACAGAAGAAGAAAAGAGCGAATATTACGATATGGCGGCAATCTACCGTCAATATCTTATAAATGCAGAGCAAATTGAAAAAAACAACTCTCCCCGAAAAGATTTGGTAATAGAATTTTTGGGCGGAGTTCACCGTCAAGAAAATATATTAGGGATACCTGTAGATAAAGTAATTCCGCTGACTACTTCTGATGATATTAACGATGCAATATCCGATTTTTCACCGAATTTAAATATGTCCGTTGTTCTTTCTCTTTATACAAAAAACGCAGATAATTATCTTATTACAAATAATTTCACTCCCGACGGTGAAATTACAGGCAAATCATCTTTCAAAAAAATGCTGTCAAATTTAAAAGATAAAAACATTGATATAAATATGAATTTGAATCTTACCGACATGATAAAAGATTCGAACGCAGTTTTTACATTGGGAAAAATCCCTTTGACGAACTTTCCTTTTAAACCGAGCACATTCCAAGAAGATAAGTCAATGAGAGAAACGTATTTACTAACCCCTTCAAAAATAAAAACTGCCAGTGAAAATCTTTCAAAAAAAGCGTCTGAATATCCCGAATTGGGAGCCGCCGCATTTTCGTTAGGCAGTAATCTTTATTCGGATTTTAACGCAAAAAATCACTCAAGCCGCGAAGAATCAATGAAAATATGGCAGGAAGTTTTTAAAAATTTATTTTTGGATAAAAAAATCGTATTTTCAAACGCCAATTCATATGCTTTTCCTTATGCGTCATTAATAACAGATGTTCCGCTTCACAGCAGTAAAAATTTAATGTTTACAAAAGATATTCCTTTTTATCAAATTGTACTTCATGGATATATCCCTTATACAATACCCTCTGCGAACCAATATTTTGACACACAAACATATTTTTTGAAATCAATCGAAACAGGTTCTGCAATGAAATATCTTTTCGCTAAACGCAATCTAAGCAAACTTCAATATACATCATTGCAAGAATATGATTTTGTTGAATATGATAAACATTGGAATAACGCAAATTCATATTCGCTTCAAAACAAACAGGAACTTCAAGATGTCTCAAACGAATCAATAATTTCACACAAAGAATATACAAGCGGCGTTTTTTGCACAGAATACAGCAACGGCACAAAAATATATGTAAATTACAACGAACATGACGTAAAATTAGACATTAACGGTCAAACAATAGAAAAACAGTCATACTTGATAACAGATAACAGATAACAGATAACAGATAACAAATAATACCTATTCATTATTAATCGTTCATCGTTCATTGTTCACTATTCACTATTACTTATTCACTATTAGGGGGGGTTGGAGATGGAAAAGAAAGTTTTTAAAAAGAAATTCGGATATACAAAGACTGAAAAAAGACGTGCTTTAACAGGACTTCTGTTTCTATTGCCATGGATTGTCGGAATCAGTATTTTCTTTATAAGACCTATAATCCAAACTTTTATCTATTCGGTTAATGACATTTCCAATACCGGCGGCGGTTTTGCATATGATTTTATAGGGTTTGACAATTATCATAAATTGCTTTTTGAAAATGCAGAATTTATTCCAAAATTTGTTGATTCTATTTGGGATATGCTGCAATCCGTTCCTGTTATTGTGTTTTTCAGCTTTTTTACAGCTATTGTTTTAAAAAACAAGTTTTTCGGAAGAACTACTTTCCGTGCTATATTCTTTATGCCTGTAATTATCGCTTCCGGAGTTGTTATTACTGTTTTAAAAGAAAATGTAATGGCGGTTGATATAACATCATCTGCGGTTTCTCAATCCGCAAGCATATTTTCAGCACCTTCGTTTGCGGAAATTTTTGCTAATTTAAGTGTTCCGCAGCAACTTCTCAATTTTATAACCGATGTCGTTAATAAAATATTTGACCTCACATGGAAGTCGGGTGTTCAAATATTATTACTGCTCGCCGCAGTAAACAGTATTCCTGCAAGCGCATATGAAGCGTCTGATATTGAAGGCGCGACAGGATGGGAAAAATTTTGGAAAATCACATTTCCGTTAATAACGCCTACTTTATTAGTAACCGTTATTTATACAATCATTGACACATTTACAGATTATAATAACGAAATAATCCAAATGATACGTAAATTTTTCGTGGACAATCAATTAGGATTAAGTTCGGCGGTAGGTTTTGTTTACTTCTTGGCAATACTGGTTATAATAGGAATTTTTTACGCAATAATGTCCCGCTTTGTATTTTTTGAAAATAACTAAAAATTAAGTTTTTAAATTTAAATAAAAAGTTCCTAAATATTTATTATTTTTTATTTTTTATTTTTTATTTGTCTTGGAAAGGGGAAAGATTGTTATGTGGAATACCGTAAAAATTACAACATCAAAAGTTCAATCAAAATGGAACGATAACAAACATAAATATATGTATACCGGCAACAAAGTAACTAATACGGTTTTAAGATATTTATTTTTGATCGGATTAAGTTTTGTTATGCTTTTCCCTGTAATTTTCATGCTTTCCGGTGCGTTTAAGTCAGCGCAGGATTCGTTTGACCTCAGTGTTGTTTGGATACCGAAAAATTTCAGTTTTCAAGCTTTTCAATTGGCGTTTGAAAGTTTAGATTTCTTAAACGCGTTAAATTCTACATTAATGATACTTATTCCAAGCGTGATTTTTCAAGTAGTATCATCTGTTTTAACGGCATACGGGTTTGCACGGTTTAAATTCCCGTTAAAGAAAATATTGTTCGCCATACTTATATTTAGTATAATAGTTCCTGTTTCCAGTATTATCATACCTTTATATATTGATTTTTCAAACATGAATATCTTAAAAACTTATCTTCCTTTTTATCTAATGTCCGCAACAGGATTCGGAATACGTTCGGGGTTGTACATATTTATATTAAGGCAATTTTTCCGTTCAATTCCGAAAGAATTGGAAGAAGCCGCAATGATAGACGGTTGCGGCGGATTTAAAACATTTTTGAAAGTCATGCTACCGAATGCGACTTCGGCAATAGTTACAATAACGGTATTATCGGTCGTATGGTATTGGAATGATTATAACTTGTCATCAATACTTTTAAGCGATAATTTTCCGTTATCATATAATTTGACTATGTTAAATCAGAGTTTTACAAGCCTTAGAGCAGGCGATGCGGAACTTACTTCTACATTAATATATCTGTTAAAAGATTCTATTGTAAAAAGCGCCTGCTTAATGGTTTCTGTTCCCTTAATAGCTATCTATGTATTCTTCCAAAGATTCCTAACCGAAAGCATAGAAAAAACAGGAATAGTTGGGTAATAATGCATAGCATTATTACAGGAATTAGGGGATAGGATTTAGGAGATAGGATTTCCTAATTCCTAACTCCTGACTCTTAATTCCTGCGTAAGTGTTGTTTTGAATTAACTATATTTACATAATTTTGATAAATATAGACACAAAAATAGAATAAATTAACACTGTTCATTTTATTGAAAATATGTTATAATTGTATTATTGTTTTTGTGATTATTCACTATAAAAATATTTTCTTTAATTTTTACAAACAAGAAAGGGGTATTATTTTGAAATTATTCAAAAAATGTCTTGCTGTATTTATTTGCAGTACAATGCTTTTTGCAATTTTGGCCGGATGTCAACAAGACAATTCCGGAGATGTGGGGGTTCAAATCAAGGAATATAACGAAATTGTTCTTTCGCAAGAACAACTTGACGGAATGGCAAACGAAAAAGACACCATAAGATTTTTAGCGCCCGGTGTAAATCCGAAAAACGAAAACCATCAGTTTGTACGCGCTGCAAAAAGATTTGAAGAAGCTACAGGTAAAAAAATCGAATTTATCCAAGCATCATGGGATGAAGACGACTGGAGAGGTAAATTAATGGCGTCAATAGGCGCAGGAGACCCTATTGATATGATTCATTGTACTAATTCAGATTATCCTTTGATGTATACCCAGCAATTTACACAACCTATTGAAAAATATGTCCCTATTAACGAAGATGTAATGAATTTATATGCGATGAATGAATTTTTTAACTTTGAAGGAAAGCATTATGTTGCAGTTCCTAAAAACAGCTGTTCACCATACATGATGTATTATAACAAAGATATGATTAACCAATTTGGTTTTGAAGACCCTTATGAGCTTTATAAAAAAGGCGAATGGACAGTTAAGAAAATGGAAGAAATGGCGGCAGGAGCTACTCAAGATATATCCGGTAACGGCGAAAACGACACATGGGGTATGACTACATATTATCCAAGTGCTTTTATTGGAATGAACAAAACTTCTGCTATAAAAATAGAAAACGGACAATTCGCGCTTAATCTTGACGACCCTGCTTTGGCTAACGGTTTGGAAATATCAAGAAACGCTTATTATAATTTGGAATATTGCGGCGGTTCTGGCGGAAGTCCTCCCGAAGCGTTTATGAAAGGTACGCATTTATTCTTATTTGATGTTGATTGGGCAATTGGAACATTTTTAGCTCGCGAAGTTGAAAAACCATTATCATTCGACTGGGGATATGTTCCTCACCCATACGGTCCGGACAATACCGAGGGGTATAATATTGTAACGGCTAACGGTTTTAATATTGTAAACGGAAGTCAAAACCCATGGACAGCAGGAGCTTATATTCAATATGCACTGGACGAAGATGCATACACTTATTTTTTACCGGCATATGAAATTCCGAAAGAATTTACAGAACTTTGCCAAGAGCTTATTAAAAAGCCTTTTTACAGCTTGTATTATGACTCTATCGTAGACGGCGCAAGAGATTTATTATCAAACGTAAACGGCGGACTTTCAATTGCAAAATCAATAGAAAAATACCGTCAGCAATATGCGGCCGCAGTAGCTGAGGCAAATACTTCCTTTAAAATCCCCGACCCAATAAAACTTCCTCCGGTAACATTGGATTTTGAAAAAGGATTAGACGGTATTCTTCCTTTGGATGCCGATGTAGAACTTGATATTGAAGAAGACGAACCTTTGAGCGGAAAACAATCCTTGTGGATTGGATTAGAACCCGATGGACTGGAACATGATGCTTTCATCACCGACCCTGAAGTTGCGCCTGTTTCCGGATATAACAAATATAAAATCACGTTTGAATATTTTGTTGAAGAATTATTTGAAGACGGACAGTATTACTTTATGTTCTTAGATGAAACCCAAGCAACAATAGGAACTAAAACCGCTTTTATCCCAAAAGAAGTCGGTAAAAAAGCGACAGCAACAGTAAATATTCCCCCTGCCGCCATTGATTCCGATAAACTTCACATTCTTTTCGGCGGAGTAAATGTAGATGTAATCACTATTGATAATCTTTTAATTGAACAAGACGATGAATAATATTATTTGTTCCAGACATTTTACAAAATGTCTGGAACAGTGTTATTTTAGAAAGGCGACTTCCGAAAGTTGCCATAAATCAAAGGAGAAAAAACCATGAATTATTCAATAAAAAAACATATATTTATGAAAATTTTAGCTTTGTTTTGTGCTTTCGCTGTTTTTTCAACAATGTTTTCATTTATTGATGTATTAAAAATTGAAGCACTAAGCGGAGAAGATGAGATACCTAATAATTCAACAGGTATTCCCGATAAGAATTTTTATGATTTTGTTGTGCAAGAATATGGAAGTGACGGTAAAATTACCGTTACACAGGCAGAAGCAGTGACAAATTTAACAAAACCAAATAACTGGGACCCGCCCGAAAACGGCACAAATATAAAATCCATTGTCGGTATAGGATTTTTCAAAAACATAACAAGATTCCAGACACGCGGTGAAGAAATAAAATTCTTACCGTCGGATATTGCCGAATGTACCAAACTTGAAGATCTTTACATTCGCGACAACAACGGCGGAATCGCAGTTACCCACGAAAGATTAAATGCTTTTGATTATCTTAGCTTAGATTATTTGGAAAATATCGACAAAATAACAACATTGAAAAGTTTTGACTTTTCATTTTCGAATCTTACTTCATTAAAAGGCTTGCCTCACAACAAAGAAATGAACTTTGCAAGAAACGGATTAGCTAACGTGCCCATTGACTGGAGCGATGCGGCAAATAAAGCATGGGATGATTATTTTAACAGATGGTCAAGAGGACATATTGAAGCTTATGACAGATGGGGAGTTCCGGACTTTAACACCGCAGACCCCGATGATAGAAATAATCCGCAGGTTATTATTCAAGAAGATATGGTCGATTTTATTGTATCGACATATGTACCCAATAATACGGCAGTTCCCGATAATACAGTATCTTCTGATGTGTATTTGGCAATAAAACCTATAGTTGATTTAGTTAAAGACGCCGAGGCAAAACATGAAGCGAAACAAAAAGAAGACCCGACGATAGTATATGACCCGACCACATATAAATTCACATATCATGATGCCGCGTCTATAGGATATTTGAATCTTAAAGGGAAAAATGTCGAAAAATTTAAAGGTTTGAATGCTGTTTCCCCAAATCTTATTTTTATAGAACTAAATGATAACGGTTTAACATCCATTGCGGACTTGGAAGAGTTGAAAAAATACGAAGACGGGCAAGGACTTAAAATCGAATTGGGCAACAATCCTCTTAATTCCGCAGAAATTTGGAACAGTGCAGACGGACAAAGTTTTTTAGTAGATACAATGGATTACCTTACGTTTACTGACTTACCGAACGGTACAAATGTTCCTACTCCTACAATCCAAAACGACAGAACAGGAATTACAGATAGAGCATTTTACGAATATTTATTGGAAGAAGTAGGTTTGACTAAAGATGATGTCCTAACTCCGTCTGATGTTCGAAAAATAAGTGAACTTGTGATTGAAGATACCGGAACAATCACTTCTTTAACAGGTATTAGATTTTTGGTAAATCTAACTTCACTCACAATCAGAGGCTCGGCAATACCTTCTATCCCTGTCGAAATAAGAAGCTGTAATCAGCTCGAAAATCTTGAAATTTCAAATCATGCAGAGGGAGCGGTATTAAGTCTTGCTAATAACGCGTTAAAAGGATTAAATCCTGTTTCTATAAACAAAATAAATCTTTCGGGAACAGGAATATCATCCGCAGAAAGTTTTATAAGATATGTTAGAGATGAAGTTTCCGGAAGCGGAAGAGGCATTGAATTAATTATTGAGAATTTACCCATTGACTGGGGGCTTGCATCGAATAAAGCTATTATACATTATCTGGAAAAAGACATGAAATTCGGTGATTTTACTCCTGTACTTCCTCCCGGTGAAACTCCCCCGGAACCCCCTGTTCAAGATACAAGACGAATCAAAACGCAAACTACTTTTCCTCAAACAACAGACCCCGAAACATCAATTGTAGACCCGACGGAATTTGACCCGGTAATGTTATCTGCAATTTTGGATGTTGTAAAAATGGATCACCAAGAAATTACACAAGAAACCCTTACCTATCATCATTTAGAAAGTTTGGGATGGATAGATTACGGATGGAGAACCCCTGCTTTAAGAAGACTTACCGGAATAAAACATTGCCCGAATGTTCGCATACTCTATTTTAGAGCAAATGAAATCCAAAGATTTGAAAGTTTGGATGAACTAAAAACATTTCCTGTTTCTACGATTAATAAAGGTGTAAAAGTCGCATTAAGAAATAATCCGATTAATGCGTCTGCAAGCAACTGGATGACTGCCCAAGGACAGCAGTTTTTATGGGATACAAAAGACAGAGCGGAATTTATTGATTTACCCGATGATGTAACTTATCCAACGGCCGACCCCGAATGGGTATATGAACTCGGTGACGAAACCCATGTCACAAATGACAATGACCCAGTGACAGGTGTTCCCGATAAAGTTTTTTATGATTTATTAGTAAAACGTTTCGCAAGAGATGACGACGACAATGAAGGTGAAAAATTACCGCTTACTGTAGGTGATTTGGGCAGTGTCGTTCTTGCAACAGTTTTTAATGCAGAAGAAATGCACGAAGTCGATTCCTTGCAAGGGATAGGATTGTTGAGCAACGTCCCTGAATTGACAATATACGGAAGCGGCATTGTAGTGCAAAGAGATGCCGAAGGCAATCCTGTAAGAGATGCTAACGGCGACCCTGTGATGTTAGATGTATTTAGCACCTATACTGAATTACCCGAAGACTTGGAAAAACTTACAAAATTGAAAAAGCTTACGATAAGGGAAACAAGATTAACAACATCTAAAAACCTCGATAAAATTCCTGCTATTGAAGAATTAGTGCTTGTTACTAATTTGAGTTTGTTAAACTTCCCTTCACTCCCGACTACCTTGAAAAGATTAACGATAGACGGTGATATAACAAGGAATGAAAAAGGAGATTTAATTGTTAACAACTTAATAAATCTTGACACCGTTCCTACCGCTGTTTCAAGGTTAACAGAATTAGTATATCTTCGAATGAATAACACTAACATAAGGACTATTTCTAATATCAGCAACCTCAAAAAATTAATGGAAATCCGTTTCCAAGGATGTCCGCGGCTTCGCTATATCGACGGTTTGCCTCCAAACAAAGGGATGTCATCATTTTTCTGGAACTCCGGCCCTAATAAAAACGATGCAAGAAATATAGCAGAAACTGATTATCTTAGAAATAAAATGGCTGTAGACCCGATTCAATTCGGTCAAGACGCCAATGTTGATGTTAATTTCACCTACACAATGAATATGAGTTCAGTGAGAAACAACGCCGCAGGAATCCCGGACAGAGCTTTATATAACGTTTTAGACAGTCATCTTAGCGGAAAAGGTGCAGATATGACAAGGTATGACCTTGCATCTATCGGATATTTTGATAACGGTTGGAATAAAGGCATCAAAAAACTGACAAATATCGCAACTTATCTGCCAAACCTTAAATATCTTGCAATCGGCGGAGAACCCATAGCTCTTCGGGATTTAGAAGAACTTTTGAAATTCAACCATGTGATTACTGTGTATGCCCAAGGATTAGGAAACGGCGTTTTCTCGTGGGGAAGTGTGGAAGCACAAGCGTTTTTGAAAAAAAGCCAAGGGAAAATTATTTGGGAGTTCGGTCAAACTTCAACCAGACCAAACCCGGTAGTTTACTATAACGTGACATTCAAAAACCGCGGCAAAACAATTGTAACTCGCAAAGTTCAACACGGAAGTCCCGCCATAGCTCCGAAAAGACCAACAAGAACAGGTTATACTTTTAACGGTTGGGATAAAAAGTTTAACAGAGTAACGGCAAAAATGACGGTAAATGCAAAATGGAAAATAAAAAAATATGATGTAAGATTTGTTGACAGAGGCAGAGAAAGAGTGGTAAAAAGAGTAAAAATCGACCATAACAAAAAAGTTAGAGCAATAAAAGCACCCGCAAGAAAAGGTTTTAGATTTTTAGGTTGGTATCAAGACACAAAATATAAGAAAAAGTTTAATTTCAATAGAAAAATTACTAAAAAGCAATCAATATATGCTTATTATGTAAGAATACCGACCGCGCCTAAGAATTTTAAATTAACTGCTTTACCAAACAGACAAATCAGAGCGAATTGGAGAAGTATTAAAGGGCAAACATACACCCTCGAAATGTCCACAAATCCTCGAACCGGTTTTAGAAGAATTTACAATAAAAGAGGAAATTCTTTTACTCAAAGAAATTTAGTTTCCGGGACTACTTATTATTTTAGAATTAGAACTTTCAGAACTGTAAAGAAAACCAGGTTAACAAGCAAATATTCCAGAGTATTAAAAGCACAAGTCTTTTAGTGGTCAGCACTTAGTGATCAGTGATCGGTGGTCAGAATATATTTTTAATGTTTTGCCCCTCAAAGGGGGTCTAACATAAATTAAAAAAATAATTATTAATTTAGAAAGGATATTTTTTATGAAACGTATTTTAAGTTTTATTATGGTTGCGGCAATATTGGTAACGTCGTTTTCAATAATGCCTACAATGACATTAACAGCAGAAGCAAGACAAAGACCTACAGATGTTATTAGCATTCCCGACAATATATTGAGAACATATTTGACAGAAAAAAACATAGCAGGCAAGAATTATTATTCAATCCCCCCGGGTGTTATTGACAGAAACGGAGACAGAAAAATCCAACGTTCAGAAGCTGAAGCAGTTACTGTTTTAGAATTAGCTGCATGGGGCATTAGAGCTAATAATAAAATGCACTATGTAAAATCTTTAAGAGGATTGGAAGCTTTTAAAAATTTAACCCGTTTGACAATACGCGGAGAAGCTGATTTGGCGGATTTAACGCCTCTTGCGAATTTAACAAAATTAAAATATTTGCATATCAGCGATGCCAAAGTTTCTACTTTAGCACCTTTAAAAAAGTTGAAAAACCTTACAACTTTAATAATCAACGGTTGCAAACTTAAAAATATGAATAATTTATCATCATTTAAAAAATTGGAAAATCTTGAATTAATGGTAAATGAAATTTCCGATATTTCCGGGGCGGCAACTTTGCCCATAAAAATGAAAACACTTAAAGTATATGATAATTATATCAACAGCAATACCCGTGCAAATCAAAAAGCTATTGATGCGGCAGGTTGGAGATGGAACACACTCGGCGGACTCGAACGTCAATGGGTTGGCAGAAAAAGAGTAAAAGGACAAGAACCGCCAAAACAAAGAGTATATAAAATTCCTTTTGATCCGGACGACCCACCAAAAGGCGATTCCACAAAACCAACTGTTCCCAAAAGTTTTAAAGTGAAAAGAGAAAAAGGCACAAATGCTAAAATAACTTGGAGAAGACAAGCAGGACGCACTTATTTCCTCCAAAGATCAACCAAGAAAAACAAAGGTTTTAAAACTATTTACAAAAAATCCGGAAAATCATTTACAAGTAAAAACCTTAAAAAAGGAACAACTTACTATTTTAGAATAAGATGCATGAAAACATCTGTAAGAGGAACAAAATTATACAGTAAATATTCAAAAGTAAAAAAATTCAAAGCGTGATTACGGATAATGTTTACCCCTCGCCTTAGGCGAGGGGTAAATGCGAAAATATTTTTATTTTTTATTTTTTCCAGTTTGTCTGGTAAAGGATGTTGCTTATGTATAAAAAGATTATTGCAATTTTTATTATAACTTTGTTATTAACACAAGTATCGGGAAGTGTTAATTTTGATTATTCAAATGATGAAATAATTGAAGGTAATAATATGGGTGCGAATATAACTTCGGATAATATAAAATCAGAATATAATGCGGTAAATGTAAGTACATTTAATCATAATGAAGTAAATGCGAGTGAGTTTAATCATAATGTTGATGATGCCGAAATGAATGAAGTTTCTTTTGAACTTGACCGAGGAGCTTTGCTTTACATGGGATATACAGGTATGTACAGCACTCAAAAATACCCCGAATTTACAACAGATGATATAAAAAAGCTAAAACAAGCAGGGGTAACTGATTATATTTTAATACCGATTGCTCTATATAATTTTGTAAAAGCAGGTGATTTAAGCACCGCAATCGTTACTCAAAATGACATTGACAATATGAATCCGGCTAATATAGGAAACCAAACACCCGGCGGAAATGCGGCTGATTTAGCTACTTTCAAGGCAGAATACACAACAGTTATGTCAGATGTAATGAGCCCTACCGGCGGGCCGCGTTTGAACGGTTTGGATTTTTTGGTTGATGAATATATTATATTAATGGAAAGAATCCTTTCGGTAGTGCCAAATGCTAAAATATGGTTTTCATTCCCCGAT
>Ga0099364_10011434_pt1 | contig 12136 bp, 11 predicted proteins | sample TergutTh196P3_FD_73070 | JGI IMG/M metagenome (GOLD analysis project Ga0099364, IMG submission 73070) | Microcerotermes parvus P3 segment gut microbial communities from Pointe-Noire, Republic of the Congo - Th196 P3 | ecosystem: Host-associated > Arthropoda: Insects > Digestive system > Gut ...
TATGGCTGCGCAAAAAATAACAGCGATTGGCAGCCTGCATTGTTGGAAGCTCTCGCTGAAAAGCAGGCCCGGCGCGGGAACGGAGATAACGGTGTTATTCAGTTGATATTTCTATCGTGTCCAATATTATAAATCCTTTCCAGACCTTTGCGAGCGCGTGCACCTGCCCTTTTCGGGCGGCTTCCTCAAGCTCAAGCCCGGTGTTCTCCCTGACATAGAATCGTGAAAGGTTGTTTCCGTAATTGATTCTTGCGCTATCCTGACGGGCATTTATTTTGCCGCGAATATAAATATCGTCCGCGGGCGGCGCGTCTGACACAAGGACAGCGTTATAAATTCCCGCGCTGTCAGGCTTAACGGATACATAAACTTCAATGTTCCCGCCCTTGTAACGTCCCTCTTGCAGTCCCGAAAGCAAACTTTCGGAAATCATGTCAAATTCAATATTCTCTATAGCAAAACTGAGCTCCACATAATCGCCGCGAAAAAAGTCCCGCGGGTCAAACGGCACGGTTGATAATTTCACTTCCTGCCCGAATGTCAGCGTCATTAAAGGGACCGCGGGGCGGCTTAGCAGGACGGCAAGGGGAATTATCATGACAATCAGGTATTTCATAAGGTTTTTCATGGCTTATCCGCCTTTCACGCTTTCAAGTTTTTTATTTCTTTTGATCCTGCGGACCTTCCCAACCAAAACCCCAACCGCAACCAGAATTATCCCGCCAATTGCGAACATGGCCGATTTGGGAATGAAATCATAAAATTTATCAAAAAAGTACCGCAGTATGACGGCGCAGAAGAAAAACACCGCCGCCGCGGAACCTCTGAGCATGAATAAAATCATCAGAATACAGGTCAAAATCCCCGAGCATATTGCAATGACGCCATGATCGTGGATTAAATCGGTAAATCCATATCTCCAGAAAGAATCATACGTCATTATCAAACCGCAAACCCCAACCAAAGCTACTCCCCAGGCATTTATATCTTTGTACTCGCCGCACGGAGCTAATCCAGACATTACTCCCAAACAAAACAAAATTAAAATTATCTTGCTTTCGTTAAAGGATGAAGCGTGTAAGACCAAACAGATAAAGAGTATTACAATTAACATGTTAAGGTTAAAATTAACGCTCCCCCGCGCGCGCAGCCATAACAGCCAAAGCCCTGTAACGAGAGCCGTTTCCCATCGGAAAAATTCAAGGGCGAATAATGGGCTGTTAAAAAGGCGAATATCATAATGAAAGCTCTCGAATACCCCGAATAAATATACTACGGAAATTATCTGGATCAGGGACAACTGAAGGCGGTCCTTAAATATCGCGCAAACCGGGGTTATGCCTATTATCCACAACAAAAGCGCGGTCGTGTAATGTCCTCCTTCATGGAATATCTGCGCTATAAGAAAAATTCCGCCGCCATAAGTAAAACTGCTCAACAGCAACAATCCGCGACAAAGAATTTGAGACCTTTTATCCGTGATCCAGGCGGATAATACCAGGCCGACATAAGCGAGCAATATCAGGCTTATTTTTGTTACCCTGCTGAATTCCATCCAGTTTGCGGCTATATAACTTAAAAGAGCGGCTCCAAAGAGCGCCGCTCCAAGATTTATGAGCGCCTTACTGAAGTAGCTGCCTGAAACTTCGTAATGCGCCCTTATATCGGACAACTGCTCCTGTGTTATTAGATTTGCCTCTTTCCAGGATTCAAGCTCACTCATCAGGAAATTGAATTTCGATCTTCTTACAGTTCGCGAATATGTTTTTTCTTTGCTTTGCTCATCAATAGTTTCAGCCATTTTCGGTCCTCTCCTTATCTCAGCAAATTCAACGCGCTGATATTATGATAACATTGTGAATTGTGAATTGTGCATTGTAAACTGGAGATGTTAATTTGGATTTTATATTATCTTGCGTGATTTTTTTATCGGCGTTGATATTCAGTATTTTTCACGGGATTCAAATATTGTTCCCGCTTGCGCTGGGACTGTTTTGTTTTTCGGTTATGGGAATTTGCAGGGGATTTTCCGTTAAATGCGTCCTGAAGATGGCAGGCGATGGTATGTCGAGGGTGACTGTCATCCTGCGTATATTTTCTTTGATTGGAATAATTGCCGCGGTATGGAGAGCGTGCGGGACGATCCCGTTTTTTGTTTATTATGGTGTCTCCCTGATCGACCCCCGTTTTTTCATCCTGTTTGCGTTTATCATGTCCTGTTTTATATCGTTTCTTTTAGGCTCAAGCATAGGGTCTGCGGGCACTATAGGGGTCGTTCTGATGATGATCGCCAGAAGCGGCGGGGCAGACGCAGCCGTAACAGCGGGCGCTGTCGTTGCGGGGGTCTATTTCGGCGACCGTTGCGCGCCGACCTCCACCAGCGCTAATCTGGTCGCCGCTTTAACCAAAACTGACCTGCTGGATAATATCAAAAATATGTTAAGGTCCGCGTTAACGCCATTAATAATATCATCAGCGGTTTATTTAGCCCTTTCGTTCTGGTATGGCATGGATAAAACAGATAACTACCTGCTTTCTGAAATTCCTGCAAACTTTGATATAGGAGTGGTTACGGCCATGCCTGCGCTGGTGATAATCATTCTGTCCGTTTTAAAGTATAACGTCCTTGTTTCGATGTCTGTAAGCGTTTTATCCGGGGTTTTGATAGCTGTGTTTATTCAGGGAATCGGCTTATATGAGTTATTGAAATATATGCTGACCGGATATGAGCTGAAATCTTCAGGCCAGTTCGCGGGGATAATTTCAGGCGGGGGCTTAATCTCAGTATTAAGCACGATGTGTATTGTGCTTATATCATCCGGCTATGCCGGCATATTTGAAGGAACGGGAGTTTTGAAGGATGTCATCGGTTTTTTAAAGTCGCGCAGCCACAGGGTCGCTGTCTATCCGATGACTCTTATTGTCTCTTTTTTCACGGCAGCTTTTGGGTGTACTCAGACCATCAGCGTAATTTTGACCCATCAGCTTATGCGTGGGATATACATTGAGAAAGGGCTGAATAACAGCGCGTTTGCCCTTGATATAGAGGATAGCGCCATTGTGATCGCGGCGCTCATACCCTGGAACATAGCCGTTGCCGTGCCGATGGTAATACTTTCAGTCGGAGCGGGCTGTATCCCTTACGCTGTCTTTTTGTATATTCTTCCTCTTTACAGGATATTTTTTGAATTTCCTACTCAGCGCCGGCTCTCGTGAGCAATTCCGCGACTTCAGGGTTTGGATTGTACAGCTTGGCCAGCAGCAGCGCGGTGAAGCTGTCGCGGTCCCTTGCGTTGATTGCCGCCCCGCTCAGAAGCAGCGCCGATGTTACATCCGGGTTTTGATTATACGCCGCAGCCAACATCAGCGCGGTCTGCCCTCTGTATGAACCGCGCCTCCCTCTTGCTTCAATGTTTGCGCCTTCCCTTACGAGCAGTTTTACCACTTCCGGATTCTCATTGTATTGCGCCGCGTGCATCAACGCGGTGCGGCCTTCCTCATCACGCGATTCAAGCGCCACGCCCGCGTCGATATAGCTTTTCACCATTTCGGGAGAGGCCGTGGCGCAGATTTCAAAAAATGTGAACGAAAAAATTATGGCCAATATCAGCAATTTCTGGCCACCTTCCTGATCTTTTCGTACCGTGCCCATATCACGGTCACTAAAATTCCCGAAATCATGCAGATTATTGAGAGCGCCTTAAACGCTCCGACTTCTCCGATACGCGGGGTCACGAACCCCATGTACAGAGGGATTATAAACCAGCCTGTATCAATGCAGAAATGGACCAAAGACGACAGTTTGGCGCGTAATTTTGCGGGAGCGAGGTCTCCTATCAATGAAAGCTGCGCGGGGTATCCGTAGCCCATTCCCGCGCCGAAAAGCAGCCCGCATACGAAAAAGTGCGCGTTATTTGCCGCGTATGTGCTGAGAATAAGCGACAGCGCCATAGTGAAAAGCGCCGGGCCGATAAGAGCGTACCGGGGGAAAATAGAGAAAATTTTCCCTCCCAAAGTTCTTACCGTAAAAGCCCCTATTGCTGTGGATATGGCGAACGATGAAGGTACAAGCCCCATTGCGACGGCAAATGCCGGCAGGTAAATATTTGCCGCGTCGCATAGGTTAAACAGCGCGTTTGAGGTTACGATCCTCCAAAAAGGAGTATTTTCGTAAAGCTCTCCCCATGTTCCCCAATCCTGATTTTCAGTTGTTTTTCTTATATTTTCCGGCAATGAGGGAAGTTTTAATGAAAGGACCAGGCAGAGGGTTGTCGCCATTATTGGCAGAGAAAGGAAAAGCTTTTCGTAAGAGTATGATAAAAACAGGTCAGCCAAAGGAACAACAGTTATCAGACACACAAGCGATCCTATTGATATATACGCGAAAGCGACGCCGCGGGATTCTTCGGGAACAACCAATGACTGGTATGTGGTGAGCGCTACTATGAACGTCCCGAAAGAGCAGCCCATGAGGATGCGGATCAATAAAAGCGGCGTAAACGACAGCGTAAAAAATTTTAACGACGCCGCGGCAATACAGGTCATTGTTGAAATAATAAGAGTTTTTTTAATGCCAGCCTGCTCCGTGATGAGCCCGCCAAACGGGCGTATGAGGGTCGTTGCTATGTAAAAAGCGGCTACGAGTATTCCGGTAAGTTCCTTTGGAAATTCATGAAGGTCAAGATATATAGGCATGAAAAAGTAAGTGTTCGAATAACAGTAAATTGCCCACGTAATCGTTATAAGATAAGCCACAAGACGCATAAAATAATGTCTCCTTTTTTGTGCGGTTGATGTACAAGGATTAAATTATTATAGCAAAGCGGCAAAAATCTTTTTCAATAGGCTTTGAGGGGTATTATTGTTTAGTGGATAAAATGGTGCGGGAGAGGGGACTTGAACCCCTACACCTTGCGGCACTGGATCCTAAGTCCAGCGCGTCTGCCATTCCGCCACCCCCGCACGCCAAATATGGATTATAGCACGAGATTGACGATATCATTTATTGACCAGCTCAAGAAATTCGCTTTCCCCGATTATCTTTATTCCAAGCTGTCTTGCTTTTTCAAGTTTAGAGCCGGCTGATTCCCCAGCTACAAGATAAGCAGTGCTGCCGCTGACGCTCGAAGCGGCTTTGCCTCCCAGGCGTTTAACCATATTTTCCCCCTCTTTGCGCGGGAATGAAAGTTCTCCGGTAAAAACAAAGGTAAGCCCCGCAAATTTACTTTCCATTTTTTCGCGTATTGTTCCGATGGCATTATCCGAATCCATCCTTACGCCCCTTGCCGCAAGCCTTTCAATGAGCGCGCGGTTTGATTCGTCCGTGAAAAACGCCGCCATTGATGAAGCAATAGTCTCCCCTATTCCGTCAACATTGGAGAGTTCTTCAATGCCGGCTTCGGCTATTTTATTCATGTTAAGGAAATTTTCAGCTAATATTTCAGCCGCGCGCGACCCAACATATCTTATCCCAAGCGCGGCGAGCAAAGATTCAAGAGGTTTTGAGCGGGACGCTTCAATGGCCGAAATAATGTTCTGAGCTGATTTCTCTCCCATGCGCGGGAGTTCCGCAAGCTGTTCCTTATCAAGGCTGTAAATATCGCCCAAATTCCCTATCAGCCCGCATTCCATGAGCGTGTCTATCAATTTTTCCCCCAGCCCTTTTATGTCCATTCCGCTCCGTGAAGCAAAGTGGATCATTGCCTCCCTTATTTGAGCGGGGCATGACGCGCGGTTCGGGCACCTAACCGCTGCTTCGTCCGGCAGCCTGGCAACAGCAGCCCCGCATACGGGGCAGAATTCCGGCATTTTAAAAGCTTTTTCAGCCCCGTTGCGAGCTTCCTTAATAACTCCAATTATCTCGGGTATGACCTCGCCCGCTTTTCGGACTTTCACCAAATCCCCTACCCGTACGTCCTTTCTGCGCACTTCATCCTCGTTATGCAAACTTGCCCGCTGTACCGTCGAGCCGCCAAGCCGGACCGGCGATAAATCGGCTATCGGGGTCAGCGCTCCCGTGCGCCCTACCGAGATTTCTATGCCGAGCACTCTCGTTTCCTTTTCTTCCGACGGGTATTTAAAAGCCGCAGCCCAGCGCGGAGCGTGCGAAGTGCTGCCAAGTTTATTCCACAGTTCAATATCGTTAAGTTTGAATACGACCCCATCCGTGACGTAAGGCAGGTCGTGGCGGGCGTCGCGCCAGTATTCAATAAACGAGTCCGCCTCCTGCTCATTTTCGCAAAGAGCAGCCGCGTCTTGAACCGGAAAACCGTTGCTGGAAAGCCATTTTAATACGTCAGACTGTTTTTTCAGCCCAAAAAACTCCGCGCCTGTGACATAATAAGCGTAAAATGACAACTGCCTTTCTGCTGTCACTTTCGACTCAAGCTGCCTGATTGCTCCCGCTGCCGCATTTCTGGGGTTTGCCAGTAAAGGTTCCCCCGCCTCCTCCCGCTGGCGGTTTATCTCCTCAAAGACATTTTTGAACATGAGGACTTCCCCGCGAATTTCGACCGCCGACGGAAAATTTTCACTAAGCGCCTGCGGAATGGAGCTTATCGTCTTTATATTTTCAGTGACGTCCTCCCCGGTTTTCCCGTCGCCCCTTGTTGCGCCTAGGACAAGCTTCCCGTTCCGATAAAAAAGCGAAACGGCAAGCCCGTCCATTTTCATCTCAGCCATATAAGGCAAGTTGCCATCGTTCACGATATGATTTTTAAGGAGAGATGAGCTTACTCGCGAAAAAAAATCCGCCAGCTCCCCTTTGTTCAGCGCGTTTTCAAGGGAAAGCATGGGAGTTGCGTGCGTGACTTTGCTGAATTTTACGCTCGGCGCGCCTCCGACACGTTTTGTGGGAGAATTTGCGTCCGTGAGCTCAGGATACGTTTCCTCAAGGGTTTTAAGTTCTTTGAAAAGTTTGTCATATTCGCTGTCCGGTATGACAGGAGAGTCTTCTTCATAGTACAATCTCTGATGCTCGGCTATTATCTGTTGTAATTCACGTATTCTCTTTTGTAATTCCAGCGTTTCTTTTAGAACCGGCTTCGCCGGCGGAGGCTGCTCAAACAGCAATCCTTGCAGGGGCTTATCAAACGGCATTTTTGCCCTCGCGCGCCATGTTCGCCATGAACCAAACAAGCGCCCCCCATGTTTTCCCGTCCTTAACAGCTCCGCTTTCAAGCAGTTTCGGGATTTCCGATACGGGGATTTCCACCGTCGATAATTCCTCGTCCTCATCGTGATCAAGTTTGGAGGGTTTTAAATTTCTTGCCGTAAACAGGACTATCATCTCTTCACAATACCCGGGGGAAACGTAAAAACGCGCGATTTCCTCCAAATGCTGCGGGTAATACCCAAGTTCCTCTTGCAATTCCCTTACAGCCGTCTCTCTGAAGCTTTCCCCTTCCTCGACGATCCCGGCGCATATTTCAAGCATATCCTCCCCAATAGCGTACCGGAACTGCCTTACAAGCAATATGCTGTCATTTTCGGTGAGGGCAAGCACGCCAACGGCCGGTTTATGTTCGATTATTTCCCTTATTGCCCTGACGTTCAATGATGTTTCCACATCGTCAACACGAAGGTTAAGTATCTTCCCTTCATAAATTCTTTTTGTTTTAAGCTGTTTTTCATTTCCCAAAATTCAACACGTCCTTATAAATTTAGAAACCGCGCTCAAAAGCCAAGAGCGCGGTTTATGTTTGTTAATGAAAAACTATTTTCTGTCGGTTAATGGTTTTCTGATCCACCACTCGCATATAAGGCTTGTTGAAATACAGACGGAACTGTACGTACCAACGATCAGCCCAACTAAAAAGGCAAAGCTGAAGCTCCTGAGTACAGGCCCTCCCCATATGTAAAGCGCGATAACGGGGAAAATAGTCGTAAGAGTTGTATTTATCGTGCGCGACAATGTCTGATTGGTTGATTCATTAACTAGCCGGGCTATTTTTTTGCTTGCGAGGTCTTTCCAGTTTTCGCGGATACGGTCAATTATTATAATAGTGGCGTTAAGAGAGTAACCCACTATTGTCAATATCGCCGCGATAAAAGTGGAGTTCACTTCCATTCCCGTGAGGCTGAACGCCCCAAGAACTGCCATGGAGTCATGAATAAGCGCCAAAACGCTGACTATCGCGAAACGGAATTGGAAACGGTAAGTTATGTAGGCTAATATGGCAAGCAAGGCTATGGCCAAACCAATGAGAGCTTCACGGCGCAATTCCGCTCCGACTGCCGGCCCGACTTTTTCAAAGCCGAGCACCTGTATATCCGCGTATTTTGACCTGAGCGCGTCGAACACTTTATTCCTGACGTCTTCCTCGTCTTCCTGGATACGGATTATAAAAGCCGCGTCCCCAATTTCCTGTATCATGACATTTCCCTGCAATACCGCGCCGACAATTTCGCGAACTTCACCGACGGAAATTCTTTCATTTTTGCTGAGCTCCACATGAATGACATTTCCTCCGGTAAAATCAATGCCCAAATTAAGCCCTCTTGTCATAAGAAGGAGTATGCTTCCTATCATTATCGCCGCGCTTATCGAAAGGAATATTTTACGGTGCTTCATAAAGTCGATTGAAAAAGACATGTACGTTCACACCCTTCCTTAATGTTTTGCGGCGACAGGTTTCGCCGGGGATTTTCTCATTAATAACTGTAAAATAATGCGCGTTACCACTACATTGCTGAAAACGCTCGCTATTATACCGATTGAGAGAGTAACTCCGAAACCTCTCACCGGGCCTGAACCGAAGTAGAAAAGTACGATCGCGGCCATAAGCGTGGTGATATTAGAGTCAAATATAGTTACAAAAGCTTTACGAAATCCGGCATCAAGCGCTGCAAGCGGCGTTTTCCCCGCTTTCAGCTCTTCTTTTATACGCTCGTATATGAGAACGTTGCCGTCAACCGCCATTCCAAGCGTAAGCACGATCCCCGCAATTCCGGGAAGCGTAAGCGTAGCATTGAATGCCATCAATCCCGCAAAGACAAGCAACATGGTCATAACAAGCGCAGCATTCGCCGCAAGCCCGCGCATCTGATAGAACAGGATCATGAAAACAAAGACCAACGCCGCGCCTATCAATCCGGCCTCAACGCCTGATTTTATGGAGTCCGCGCCAAGAGACGGCCCAATCGAACGGTTTTCAGCAATCTCCACTTCAACGGGCAGCGCGCCTGCTCTGAGCATTATTCCAAGCCTGTTTGCCTCCTCGGTCGAGAAGCTTCCCGTTATCTGGGCCTCTCCGCCCGATATGCGCTCCTGAACGACCGGCGCGGAGATAGTTATGCCGTCAAGGGTTATGGCGAGCTGTCTTCCTACGTTATTCGCGGTCGCAGTCTCAAAAAGCCTTGCTCCTTCAGAATTGAACCTGAGAGATACTCCAATCCTTCCAAGGCTGTCATACTGCGGTTTCGCGTCAACAAGGTCTTTCCCGCCGACGAGAGAAGCCCCAAGCAGGTAATAACGTTCAACTCCGTCCCTTGAACTCTCAGCGTCCGACTTTGAAACCATTCCTCCCGGAATATCGGCAAGGAGCTTCTCAAACTCCTCCTTAGCGTTTTCTGAAAGCGCTCTTGAAGCTTCCCAGCGTCTTTGAAACTCGGCAAACTGTTCGTCGCTGTCATAATTTTCGCGCCTCGGCGCATAGGCAAGAGGAGGCGGTTCGCTGACTGAAATAACTTCCCGGAACTCAAGGTTCGCCATTCTTCCTATAAGCTCAAGCGCGGCTTGCGGATCCTGTATTCCGGGAAGGTCAACTATCACTCTGTTCTGTCCGCTCCTTTGGATAAGAGGTTCCGCAACTCCATACTGGTCCACGCGATTGCGTATGACAGCTAAAAGCCTGTCAATGCTGTCTTCAGTTACAGGGTTATCAGGCGTGTCAACCGCCTGGAGGACTATGTGAGCGCCACCTTTGAGGTCAAGCCCGAGGTTGAGTTTTCCGTCTGCCCACCAAATCCAGATAACAGCGACAGCTGCAACGGTCAAAACAATCCAGAGACGCATACTGTCTTTTCTTAACATTATATTGATACCTCGCGGTTATCTGTCTTCTATTTGTGCGGACGGCGGGACCTGCGTCGGCACGCGCTTGGTTGAAACGGCGGATTTCAATATCCTGACGCGAACGTCCTTTGCAAGCTCTATTGTAAAACTGTCATCGCGTACTTCCTGAACAGTGCCGAAAAATCCGCCTATCGTTATAACCTGGTCCCCTTTTGAAATGCTGCTTATAAGGTTATCCTGCTGTTTTTGACGTTTTTTCTGAGGCCTGATTATAAAAAAGTAGAAAATCAAAATAAATATGGCAAGCGGAAACAACATACCCATCATTCCGCCGCCCTCCGCTCCGTTCGCCGCGCCGCCTCCGCCGCCTCCAAATCCTCCGCAGGACGGGACCGGTTCCGCTGCCATTGCCGCAACATCCAAGATCGTGCTCATTGCCCATACTGCCGCTGTTGCAGCCATTATTTTTGCTGCCTTTAGCATAAAAATCCTCTCCTTTTACTTAATTATTTTCCCTTCCTCATAAATCTAACAAATAATTATACCAAAAAAACAGGAAAGACAGCGCTCAAAGAAACCAATCAAAAAATAAGTCATGCAAAGTGCCCATTTATCAAAAAAACTGCCTTGCGCCAGTTTTTTTTGAGTTTTTCCTATCGTTTTTGCAGATTCAATTTCATTACGCGGCGCTGCTCTCTTTGCGGGCCAGAAAATGCTGGATCAAAATCAGGACGGCAGGACACCGCAACCTATTCCTGAGTTTGACACTTGTGTTGTATTTCAACTCAAACTTCACACATGAAAATGTGTAATAGAACCTTGAAAAAACAATAACGAGCAAACCAAAACAACTTTCACTTATGCACATTGTATGAAATTCTTTCTAAACGGGTCGAATGAAAAAGCAACTGCAACTTTGAGTAGGTAAATGCAACCCCAATTAAAAATGGGTTGCATTTAACGTTGCAAAGTTATACCAACGTTATAACGCGGCTGTTATCGCTCATGCCCGCGTCGTCCAGGCCGTCCGGCATGACGGTAATCACAAACTCCGTCATTTCATCCATGTTTGAAGGTATACTCAGTTCAAATTCAAACGCTGTTGTCTCTCCGGTCCGCAAGCCGCCGGAAATTGGGATCGTTTCGATCACATCGCCATCTGCGTCTATAACGATAGCGTCAACTGGAACACTGCCGATATTTTGAACGGACATTCTTACCGGCAGTTTTTCTCCCAGCCTCATGTTTCTCTCAGAATAATAAAAATCCGCTATCCTTATATTCACGGGCACAACGATACTTGCAGCGCGTAAGTCGTTGGTTTCGATGAACACGGGGTTATCGTCGCTGCCTCTGAAAACAGAGGAATTGTTATAGGCAATATTGAACTCGCCACTACTGTTCAACGCCGCGTCATAATACCTGACAAAATTTTCTGTTTCAAAAAGTTTGAAAGGATTTCCCAAAATCCCGCCGTTGTACATCCGGGCGTAAAAAGCATTCGTTTCGCCTTCGGTGACGGGATAGACAACGGCGGTTCCATACCCGCTGTTAAGAATTTTATGATTGGCGGTCGGCATAGACCCGCCCATTGATTGATGCTGCCCGTCAGCCGTCATATAACGAACTTCGGCGATGTACCGATTCCAATCTTCTTCATTGCTCATTTCAGCTTGGAACCAGCTTAATGCCTGATTGTTGTTGACGACGGTAAATTTGGGGTTCAATATTTGTGCGCCGCTTGTCGGCTTATATGTTACTGCTCCGTTTGAATCCACCACTGTCAAACTGCGGTCATAATATGTTTCGATGCTGTTATCGGCGTCCGTGATGTAAGCGACTTGGAACTTACCGTTAAAGAACCCCGCGTCCATGTCAACTATCATGCCGAGTCCGTCGGCTAATGTGATTGGATCGTTCCATTTATTATCCGCAAAGAGCCGCCCGATAATTTCAATATCGCTATCCTCTATATCGTGGTCTTCTTCACAGTCATCATCACAGTCATGTTCCCATGATGAATAGATAGTCGAGTCTGAAAAAGGCTTAAATTGAATTTGGTTGAATATTTTTTGAAAAAGACCTTAAAAATAAACATAAACCTTGCAGTAAAAATTTTAT
>Ga0099364_10011435_pt1 | contig 12135 bp, 7 predicted proteins | sample TergutTh196P3_FD_73070 | JGI IMG/M metagenome (GOLD analysis project Ga0099364, IMG submission 73070) | Microcerotermes parvus P3 segment gut microbial communities from Pointe-Noire, Republic of the Congo - Th196 P3 | ecosystem: Host-associated > Arthropoda: Insects > Digestive system > Gut ...
TTTTGGGAAGAAAACAGTTTGGAATTGCCATCTTTTGGATATTAAACGGATTGATGAAAAAGTTGATTCTCAGCGATTATTTGGCGGTAAATTTTGTGGACAGGGTTATAGAAAATCCCCATTTTTTTACTGCTTTTGAAAATCTTTCTGCCATTTTTGTTTATTCTTTGCAGGTGTATGCAGATTTTTCGGGCTACACCGACATTGCCATCGGCGTGGCGATGCTGATGGGTTTTTATATGCCCAAAAACTTCAATGCCCCTTACAAAGCCACAAATCCGGGCGATTTTTGGAGGCGGTGGCACATCTCGCTTTCCACTTGGCTGAAAGATTATTTGTATATCCCACTGGGTGGAAGTAGAAAAGGAAAATTCCGAACTCATGTTAATTTAATGATTACTATGCTATTGGGAGGATTGTGGCACGGCGCAAGTTGGAACTTTGTTATTTGGGGAGGTCTTAACGGATTGGGTATTATTATTTTTAAAATATGGAGAAAAATTAAAAACCTAAAACGGATGTTTATTACGCTGTTTATCTTTCTCTTATCACTCACTCTTTTCCTCTTTTTCCCTTTGCCTGTTTTCAAAATCGCACTTGTTTGGACAGGAATTATTTTCTTCGGAGTTTTATTATCCTATTTATATATAGATGTTTTGAAAAGAAAACCATTAAAAAACTTAAATCGGGGGTGGTCTATTTTTTTAACATTTGTGTTTATCACATTCACACGATTATTTTTCCGGTCGGGTTCCAATTTAGACCCTGCGGAGCAAACTTCTCACGCATGGAAAACGGCAAAAACGATGGTAAACCAAATAGGAGGCAGTTGGAACTGGGCGCAAATTCCCGAAATTGTTGCTGCTTATTGGGCTGTATTTCTACTCTTTGCAATAGGAATGTCTATACATTGGTTTCCGGAACGCTGGAAAAGATGGTATAGAATCAACTTTACTTTGTTGCCCATTTGGACAATCGGATTAGTTGTAGTGGTAATTGTTTTTATTGTATATCAATTTATCACTGCCGATTTACAACCTTTTATCTATTTTCAATTTTAAAAATCTAATTGCTTAATTTTCAAATCGAAATTTTATCAACCATATTTTGTTAATTCTTTTAATAAAAAAAATTGAAGATTATTCTTTGTAAAATCTATTTTAGCAACGGCAAGATTATACTTCTTTTTCTATCTTACACACTTGATTTTCAAGTTTTCACATAAACTCACAATGCTATTTTTTACAAAAAAAGAAAAAAATCGTCTCCGAATAAATTATTAAATTGTTGATATTGAATAGATTAGAATTATGAATAATGAGATTTCAATTTTTGAAGTAGAAGAACATCAGACTTTGATGGAAAACGCGGCACCCCAAACCACACACACACAAGAAGAAAACATAATAATAAAAAGAGAAGCCAACTTGGAAACGCTGACCACGCACCTCCCACCCGTTCTTACCTCAGAACAGTTGGAAAAAACCGACTGTTTTGACTCGCCCGTGAAAACCTATACCAAAAAGGAGATTTTTGACGAAGTAGTAGAATATTTTGAAGGTGATGAACTTGCCGCCGGCGTTTGGATTGACAAATACTCGTTGAAAAACGAACGAGGCGAACTGTTGGAGCGAAACCCCGATGAAATGCACCGCCGCATCGCACGAGAATTTGCACGCATCGAGAAAAAATATATGAACCCCCTATCGGAAGAAAAAATTTACGAACTTCTTAAAAAGTTTAAATATATAATACCGCAAGGAAGCCCAATGGCAGGAATTGGAAATCAATTTCAAATTGCCTCACTTTCAAACTGTTTTGTAATTGGCAACGACCAATGCTCCGACTCTTACGGCGGCATTATGAAGATGGACGAAGAACAGGTGCAACTGATGAAACGCAGAGGCGGGGTGGGACACGACCTTTCACACATTCGACCCTCAGGTAGCCACGTTAAAAACTGCGCTCTTACCTCTACCGGAGTAGTGCCCTTTATGGAAAGATACTCCAACTCTACCCGCGAAGTTGCACAAGACGGCAGACGTGGCGCACTCATGCTCTCAATCTCTATTAAACACCCCGATGCCGAACATTTTATTGATGCAAAATTAACAGAGGGAAAAATTACAGGTGCCAACGTTTCCGTGAAAATTGACCACGAATTTATGGAATCTGTGAAATCGGGAAAACCATATATTCAACAATATCCCATCGATGCTAAGAATCCCAAAGTGAAAAAAGAAACGGACGCCAAAAGTCTGTGGGAAAAAATTATTCACAACGCATGGAAATCGGCAGAACCGGGCGTACTATTCTGGGATACTATCCGCCGTGAAGCCGTGCCCGATTGTTATGAAGATGACGGCTTTAAAACCGTGTCCACAAACCCCTGCGGCGAAATTCCACTTTGCCCCTACGACAGTTGCCGCCTCATCGCTTTAAATCTCTATAGTTATGTAAACCACCCGTTTACAGAAAATGCCACTTTCGATATGGCACTCTTTAAAGAGCACGTTCAATACGCCCAACGATTAATGGACGACATCATCGATTTGGAAATAGAAAAAATTGACCAAATTTTAGAAAAAATAAAAAGCGACCCCGAATCTTCAGATATAAAAAGAGTTGAAACCGAACTTTGGATGAAAATAAAACGTCAATCTACCAAAGGACGCCGTACCGGATTGGGAATTACCGCCGAAGGAGATATGCTGGCAGCACTCAATATTCGTTATGGCTCTGACCACGGCATCGCTTTTTCTACTGAAGTGCACAAACAATTAGCACTCTCGGCTTACCGCTCATCCGTTACTATGGCACGCGAGCGCGGTGCTTTTCCCGTTTACAGCAGTATGAAAGAAGCCGCAAATCCATTCATTCTTAGAATTAAAAATGCCGATGAAAAACTGTATGAAGATATGGTGCGTTTCGGCAGAAGAAATATTGCACTACTTACCATTGCTCCTACCGGAAGCGTTAGTATTTGCACGCAAACTACCTCCGGCATTGAGCCCGCATTTAAAGTTGCATACAATCGTAAAAGAAAAGTAAATCCTAACGACTTAAATAATCGCCAAACTACCCGCGACCAAAACGGTGACTTTTGGGAAGAATATCATGTTTTTCATCCCAAATTCTTTGTTTTTGCCGAAACTTTGGGCATTTCAAAAGAACAACTCTACAAAATGAGTAATGAAGATTTGAAAGTTATTTTTGAGCAATCGCCTTACTATAAGTCAACCGCAGCCGATACCGACTACCTGCAGAAAGTTAAATTGCAAGGCAGTGTTCAAAAATGGGTGGACCACTCCATTTCGGTAACTATTAATCTTCCGGAAGATACTACCCAAGACACAGTGAGTGCTCTCTATTTGAAAGCATGGGAATCGGGTTGTAAAGGGATGACCGTGTATCGCGAAGGCTCAAGAAGCGGCGTCTTGGTTAGCAGTGACGAAAAAGAAAAAAAGAAAAAAGAGACTCCAACGGCAGAAACACAAATTTTTAAACGCCCCCAAGAATTGAAAGCAGAGATTGTGAGATTTAAAAACGACAATGAAGATTGGGTGGCTTTTATCGGCACAAAAGAAGAGAGACCGTATGAAATATTTACCGGAAAAGCAGAAGACGACAGATTCCCACTTCCTAAGTGTGTGCATTCAGGATTTATTATCAAAAACAAAATGCCGGATGGGAAAAAACAATACGACTTTATGTATTATGATGCAGATGGTTATGAAGTGATTTTGAAAGGATTGTCGCGCTGTTTTAATCCGGAATTTTGGAATTATGCCAAAATGATATCCGCATTACTCCGTCATGATATTCCGGTAGAAAATGTAGTGAATATTATTGACGGATTGAATTTTAGAGAAGAAAGCATAAACTCTTGGAAAAACGGAGTTATTCGTGCACTAAAAAATTTCATTGCAGACGGCACCAAAGCAAAAGGACAAATTTGCCCCAACTGCGGCGAAGCAAATACTATGGAATTTAAAGAAGGATGTTTAACCTGCTCGGTGTGCTCCTACTCAAAATGTGGATAAATCTTAAATAACAGAAAAAAATGGGTGTAATCGGTGTCTTTAATTGTGAAAATGCAGCAGAACTAACTTACTACGGATTACACGCGCTACAACATCGCGGACAGGAAGGTTGCGGAATATGCACCACAGACGGTGTGGAAATGTACCGCGAACGTGGCGAAGGATTGGTTAACGAAAATTTTAACGAAAAAAAATTAGCAAAACTAAAAGGAGATTGTGCCATCGGGCATGTGCGCTACTCCTCATCAGGAGGCGGGTTAGACAATGTGCAACCCTTTCTGTTCAGACACCATACCGGTGACTTCTCTATGGCACACAACGGAAACTTTGTAAACTCCCGACAACTCAGAATGTCGTTAGAAACTCAAGGCAGTATTTTCCAAACTACCTCAGATGCGGAAATATTAGCACACTTGGTAAAAAGAAACCGCCGAAAAGACCGAATTGATGTGATTGAAGAAGCCCTAAATATGATTGAAGGTGCGTATGCTTTTCTTATCTTAACCAAACAAAAACTATATGTGTGCAGAGATAAAAACGGATTACGCCCCATATCGATTGGAACCATAAACGGCGGTTATATTGTGTCGAGTGAAACTTGCGCTTTTGAAGCAGTGGGCGCAACGTTTTTAAGAGATGTTGAACCCGGAGAGATGCTTATTTTTGAAAAAGGAAACGAACCCCAAAGTATTTTGTTTACCGAAGAGTTTTCTAACAAAATGTGTGCGATGGAACTTGTTTATTTTGCACGCCCCGACAGCGAAATTGAAGGAATGAACGTGCACAAGTTTCGTAAAAATTGCGGAAGATATTTAGCACAATTAGCACCTGTTGATGCCGATTTGGTTATGGGTGTTCCCGACTCGTCCATCTCGGGTGCGATTGGTTATGCCGAAGAAAGCGGAATTCCTTATGAAATTGGACTCATCAAAAATAAATATATCGGACGCACTTTTATTCAACCTTCGCAACAGTTGAGAGAAAAAGGGGTGCGGTTAAAACTGAGCCCCGTACGCTCGCTCATCAGCGGCAAAAGAGTGATTTTGTTAGACGACTCTATTGTTCGCGGAACCACTTGCAAACATATTGTTAAGATGTTGAAAGATGCAGGTGCCAAAGAAGTTCATGTGCGGATATGCTGTCCTTCCATGCACCACCCCTGCTTCTACGGCGTGGACACTTCCACTTACGACGAACTAATCAGTTCTCAAAAAGATGTAGAAGAGGTACGCAAAACCATCGAAGCAGATTCACTCTTTTTCCTTCCGGAAGAGTATCTTTTGAAAGCAGGCAATAGAAGCGACCTCTGTTTAGCGTGTTACAACGGAAAATACCCCACCCACCTGTACCAAAGTAAAATAGAATTTAATATTGAGGGCAAATTTTAATCATGCCCAATCAGAGTTGTCAAGACTTTTAGACATAAGACTTAATAGTTTAATAGTTTAATAGTTTAATAGTTTAATAGTTTAATAGTTTAATAGTTTAATAGTTTAATAGTTTAATAGTTAATAACTCCTTTAACTCCTTTAACTCCTTTTAATATTTCACCACTTTCTTATTCACTACTCCCTTTTCGGTACTTATTCTAACAAAATAAACACCTGCCGACAAATGAGAAATATCAAGTGAGGTATGAGGTGTGAGGTGTGAGGTAAGAGGTGTGACATTTCTTCCGTAAATATCAAACACTTCTACGACAAGGGGATTAATCCCCTTGTTAACTTGTAACTCGTAACTTGTAACTTGTAACTCTCCATTCGTCGGATTGGGATAAACTTGAATATCAAAATTATTTTCAATTTCTTTAATACCAACCGGATTATTGCAATAATCTACATAGTTTTGTTGGTTATAAAACTGTTGAATGGCTTGTGCACTTTCTTTAAGGAGTGTTACAGAATTTAAGTATCCTTGTGTACTTCTTGCCCAGGGTAGTGCAATATCAATACAAATACTCTCATTTGCGGGCAAAGTCAAAGGACCTGCGCTCAACACACCGCGTCTGTCGGCAGGATAATTCCCTTCGCTCACTTCCGTCCAGCCGGTTCCTGTTTCAGGGTCTCCGCTAAAAGCGTACTTTGTGATTTCGCTTGAAGAGAGATAACCCGATCCGCCATAAGTAAGAGGATTACCATCTTTCCAATGTGCCTTTAAACTATTGTAATAATCAAAAGGAATTGTAGGGTCTCCCATAGGACTACTATTAGCATTATTATAATACATAAACGCACTCATTTTTTGGTTCAAAAACATTACACCTTGTGCAGGCGGATTTGCCCCATAAGCCCATATTTCTCCTCCACCATCTATTGCTTTTCCATTATAGCCGTATCCCAAATTCAAAGTAGAGTCACACCCAATATAATCATCCTGACCAGAACCTATATCAAAATCGCTAAAAAATCCGATATATAAATCTTGATAATTGTTTTCAGACTTATTTCTAATGGTATAGGAAAGGAAAATGGTATTATTCAATTCCACCCCATCGGCATTGTAAGCATACACCATACCCAAAATCTCAACTCCCATAGATCTTCCACCACTTTCTGAATGAGGACAATTGTCGTTTTGAATAAAAAGGAAGGCTTCATCACCTCTTATTTCAGGGTAATCTCCCAATTCGGGCGAATATTTTGCTTGCCCCGAAATACTTTTATAGGGGGCTAAATAAGGACTCTCACCGTATTGTAATCTGCCATGCGCGGGCCAAGAAAGGATGCTGTAAGGAACACTATAATTGGGATCTGAATGATGTGCTTTATGCTCATCAATCTCCCACTTGGAAATACGCCAAAAATTGTCATAAAAAGAGGAAGCAGAAACATCATTGCTGATTGGACCTGCAAAGTAGTCATTGCCAATTTGCCCATACCTCATAGCAGTAACGTGAAGTTGATTTTGCTCATCCATAGCACCCAGCCAAAGTGCACCCGCAAAAAGAGAGGTTTTGCCGCTCCCCTTGGGCACTTCAAACTCGGCAGTTGCCAAAAAGAAATGAGCACCGTTTGTTTTCAAAATGGCACGAATGTTATTCACACTTATTTCTGTCATTTTATTGGGAGGCATACAGTCTTGCGCCGACACATTGAGTGAAACGAAAGCAAAAAACAGAAACAGGATGAGGTGATGTGATGATTTGATGATTTGATGATGGGATAGATTTTTTTTCATAGGATTAAGTATTTAAGGGGTTAATAATTTTTGGTTTTTGGAATTTTTAAAATAACAATGCAAAAATAGTATTTTTAAAATAGGGAACTATGAAAATAAATTTTTTCTTTGAAAATTAATTTGAGACGTTATTATGTTTGAGATTCCTCACTACGTTACCAATGAGATTTTCCATAACTCCTTTTAATTGTTATTTTTTTTTGGCACGCTATTTGCACAATAATTGCGCTAAAAAATTGTTTTATCATTTTTTAATAATATATCTAATAAAAAATAATCATTATGAAAGTAAAAATTAAACCACTACAAGACAGAGTTTTAGTTGCTCCTGCAGAGGCTGAGCAAAAAACAGCAGGCGGAATTATCATCCCCGACACCGCCAAAGAAAAACCACAAAAAGGTACAGTAGTAGCCGCCGGTCCCGGCAAAAAAGATGAACCGATGACCGTGAAAGTGGGAGACACCGTATTGTACGGAAAATACTCCGGAACAGAGTTTCAACTCGATGGAGAAACCTACCTTATTATGAAAGAAAGCGACATCTACGCAATCGTGTAATTTAATTAACAATTAACAATTAACAATTAATAATTAATAATTAAAAGGAGTTAAAGGAGTTAAGAAGTTAAGGAGTTATAAATCTTTAAATCTTAAATCTAAAATATAAAAATCTTAAATCTTAAAAAAATATTATTATGGCAAAGAAAATTGTATATGAATGGGAAGCACGCGAAGGATTAAAAAAAGGCGTGGACGCATTAACCAATGCAGTAAAAGTTACCTTAGGTCCCAAAGGTAGAAATGTCATTATTGACAAAAAATTCGGCGCACCGCAAATTACAAAAGATGGTGTTACCGTTGCAAAAGAGATTGAACTGAGCGAGCCTATCGAAAATATGGGTGCGCAAATGGTAAAAGAGGTAGCATCTAAAACCAACGACCAAGCCGGAGACGGAACTACTACCGCCACCGTTTTGGCACAGTCTATTTTCTGTACCGGTTTGAAAAATGTTACCGCAGGTGCCAATCCTATGGATTTGAAACGCGGAATTGACATCGCCGTTGCTGCCGTGATTGAACACTTGAAAAAACAATCACAATCTATTGGAGATAACAATGAAAAAATTGAACAGGTTGCCTCCGTTTCTGCCAACAACGACGCTTTTGTTGGAAAAGTGATTGCAGAAGCCATGCAAAAAGTTAAAAAAGAGGGAGTTATTACCATTGAAGAAGCAAAAGGAACCGAAACCGAAGTAAAAATTGTAGAGGGTATGCAGTTCGATAGAGGATACATCTCCCCATACTTTATTACCGATGGCGAAAAAATGGAAGCCGTGTATGAAAATCCTTTCATTATGATTTACGATAAAAAAATCAGCAATATGAAAGAGTTTCTGCCCATTTTGGAAAAAGTAGTGCAAACCGGTCGTCCACTGTTGATTATTGCCGAAGACTTGGAAAGCGAAGCATTAGCCACATTAGTAGTAAATAGACTTCGCGCCGGCTTGAAAATTGTTGCCGTGAAGGCTCCCGGATTTGGCGATAGAAGAAAAGAGATGTTGGAAGATATTGCCATCTTAACCGGCGGATTGGTAATTACCGAAGAAAAAGGTTTCAAATTGGAAGACGCACAATTGGATATGCTGGGCTCTGCCGAAAAAATTACGGTGGACAAAGAAAACACGACCATCGTTAGCGGAAAAGGAACAAAGAAAGATATTACCGACCGCGTGGCGCAAATTAAATCACAAATTGAAAAAACAAAATCGGATTACGACCGCGAAAAATTGCAAGAACGTTTGGCAAAATTAGCAGGTGGCGTTGCAGTTATTTACGTTGGCGCAGCATCGGAAGTGGAAATGAAAGAAAAGAAAGACCGTTTTGATGACGCCCTTCATGCTACCCGTGCTGCCATTGAAGAAGGAATTATTCCCGGCGGTGGTGTTGCTTATTTGTGCGCTATGGATGCACTTGACAAACTAAAAACAGAAAACGAAGACCAACAAATTGGTGTGGAAATTGTGAAACGCGCATTGGAAGAACCGCTCAGACAAATTGTTGAAAATGCAGGTAAAGAAGGCTCTGTTGTGGTAAATGCCGTGAAAGCAGGCAAAGGAAAAATTGGCTACAACGCCCGCACCGATGTATATGAAGATATGATAAAAGCAGGCGTGATTGACCCCACCAAAGTAGCACGTGTTGCTTTAGAAAATGCTGCATCTATTGCAGGAATGTTGCTCACTACCGAGTGCGTGCTTTCGGAAATTAAAGAAGAAACCCCCGCTGCACCTATGGCAGGCGGAATGGGCGGCGGAATGCCCGGAATGTACTAAAAGAAGATGACAACGTGCTAACTTCTTCACAAATTTCAGAATTTCATCAAAAATTAAAAGAAAGCAAAAAAATTGCTGTTTGTACGCATTATAATCCCGATGGAGACGCAATGGGTGCTTCGTTAGCCCTGCGCTCCTTTTTTCTTTCTCAAGGATTTGAAGTAAATTGTATCATTCCAAACGATATGCCCGAATTTCTGAAATGGATGCCGGGGGCTGATTCGGTTATCGTGGCACCAAAACAGTTTAAAGATGCCAGAAAAATATTGCAGGAAACCGATATTCTGTTTTTGGTGGACATAAGCGCAGAGCATCGCAGTGGTGTTGACTTGGAAAAGATTTTATTGGAAACTCCTGCATATAAAGTATTGATTGACCACCATATCGGTCCGACTGCAAAATGCAACCTTACTTACTCCATTACAAATACTACCTCATCTTGCGAAAATCTATATCTCTTTTTAAAAGAAATTACGAATAAAAAATTTCTTACAAAAGAGATTGCTACTTGTATTTATACCGGAATTATTACAGATACCGGTTCTCTGAGTTTTGGGTGCAACAACCCCGAAACTTATCTTTTAATCGCAAAATTGATGAAAGCAGGCGTAAACGGAGAGGAGGTGCACCGCGAAATATATGACAATTACTCCGAAAGCCGAATTAGACTGCTGGGATTAACACTCAATACTTTAAAAGTTTTTCCGGAATTGAAAACCTCTTGTATGTATATTACAAGAGAGGAAATGAAAAATAATAATTTTAAAGATGGTGATACAGAAGGTTTTGTAAATTTCGGAATATCCTTAAAAGGAATTGTTTTTACCGCATTTTTTATTGAAAGAGAAAAACGGATTAGGATATCCTTCCGCTCTAAAGGCGATTTTGATGTGAATAAGTTTGCAAAAACCTATTTTCAGGGAGGCGGACACAAAAACGCTTCAGCCTCATATCACTACGACACCTTAGAAAATACTATGAAATATTTTGAAGAAGTGATACAAAACCACCCGGAACTTAATTCAGGTTTAATAGTTTAATAGTTTAAGAGTTTAAGATTATGAGTTACAAGTTACAAGTTACAAGTTACAAGTTACAAGTTACAAGTTACAAATTCTGCTTTCTGCTTTCTGCTTTCTGCATTCTGCTTTCTGCATTCTGCATTTCTTGTAATAATAACCCACCTACCGGAGTAATTCAAAATACAACTACTAAAAATATAACCATTGACCCTTTGGTGGAAGATAATAAGAAAATTGTTGAACTTGAAAATGAAGAGATTGAACTTTTTTTGAAACGATATCAATGGACAATGAAACAAACCGATACAGGTTTACGTTATGAGATAACCAAAAAAGGAAAAGGCGAAAATTTTAAAACCGGAGATGAAGTAGTATTGGAATACAATACTTTACTTTTGAGCGGAGATGAGATTTACAACTCGAAGGAAGATGGATTGAAACGGTTTGTAGTAGAAAAAAGTGAAGAGATTGCAGGGCTACATGAGGCGGTAAAACTGATGAACAGCGGCACGGAAGCTCGACTTATCATCCCCTCACATTTAGCCTACGGAGTGCCCGGAGATGGAAACAGAATAAAACCCTACCAAACCGTGATAATGATAATAAAAGTAAAATAGGAAGTGGTTAGAGGTAAGAGGTGTGAGGTATGTGGTATGAGGTTTTAATGCTTCACATTCCTCATCTTTATCCAAAGGTCTTTTCGTTTTAATGTTCCTATTATGGTTTTGGTTTTGGTTTCTCCGTTTTCAAAATAATAAACCACCATTGTAATTTCATATTCTCCCTGTGTAATAAATGTATTACTCCAAGTTTCCTCATTTTGTGCAGGCTCAAATTCTTCACCGTCAATAAACCATTTTATACTATCTACTTCTATTCCTATATTTTCTATTTCTGCCCGAAAAAAAACCTCTTTTTCACAGATTTGATTATTTTCTAAATCCCCACAGTGAATATCGTTGGCATAAAATGCCGCTTGCAAATCGCGCATAGCAGAATAGGCAAGGTAGTAGTAAGATTGGAGAGTTGTGTTAAGACCACCTCCAACACCATATCCAAAAATTATAATTCCAACGGAATTATAAAAAATGTAGTAATCATTTTGACTTGGCAACGGTACATTGATAAATGAGATTCCGGATTCAATATTGTCTATCCAACTCTCACCGTTCAAATCCTCAAACTGTGCACCATTCTTTGAAACTTTAGTCTCATTCTTTGTAGCAGTTGGAGTAACTATTAATGCAAAATCATTACAATAGCCATTCGATTCTAAAGGAACAGCTATGATTGCTTTAGAAACTGTTTGTTCTATTCCCGGAACCCAAGTCTGTGCAGGCAGTGATAAAACTGAAAAATCGTTTGGAAGAAAAAATGTCATATAAGCACAAATTCCAACGGGATTATTAGTTTCAATATAACATCCTGCGCTATCTAAATAAATATCCAACTCAACAAATTCACCTGCCTGTAAATTAGTAAGTGTTGTTTGTGCACCCGGTACACCTGTTCTTATAGTGCCACCCTTTGGGGTAATAGTTGTATTATTTTGAGACGCAA
>Ga0099364_10011436_pt1 | contig 12135 bp, 4 predicted proteins | sample TergutTh196P3_FD_73070 | JGI IMG/M metagenome (GOLD analysis project Ga0099364, IMG submission 73070) | Microcerotermes parvus P3 segment gut microbial communities from Pointe-Noire, Republic of the Congo - Th196 P3 | ecosystem: Host-associated > Arthropoda: Insects > Digestive system > Gut ...
CGATCTTTGCGATGTGTTTGCGCCCGATGAATGCAAAAACTACTACAAACACGCTGGTTATGGAAAATTATAGAGTCCAAAACAAAAGTAAATACGCTCTATTGTACAAAAACGGTACTGCTCAATTTGACATAGAGAGTCCCTTCATTCCCGCTTTAGATCGTCGTCCCTCCGCATAGTCGGTTTTTGGTAGCCACGGATAGCACGGATATACACGGATAAAACTATCTGTGCTCTCCTTGTTATCTGCGGCTGAAAACGTCCATTTTGATCCCGTTTACGGTATAGCCGTGTTGCCCGGCCCAGCACCCCGCAGTGCCCGGCGGCTAACGCGGGAAAGGGTTGGGGGTATTCTTAATCCATTCTTAATAATTTTTTCATTTACTTTTTACATTTTTCTGCTAGACTCATGGGACAGTGTCATAAAAATAGTGGACGGCAGGCTTTTTCGCCAGGCCGCCCGCCGGAATGAATAAAAATACCCTTTTACTGTCAAAAGGAGAAGACCGTATTCGCCGTATCCGAACTTGGATCGGCGGTTGGTTTCTTGCGCGTGTCGCAAATATCGCTCTCCTGGCCGTCGTGGCCATCTTCCTGTTTATCACGTGGAAAGCCTATCCCTTTTTTGTTCAGGAAAACGTTTTCGACGTCTTAACCACACCGGAATGGCATCCCGGCGATGCTCCCGACTCCCAATTCGGGATGCTCTCGATGATCTACGGTTCACTGCTCGTTACGTTCGGTGCTATGTGTCTTGCCGTCCCCATCGGCGTCATGACTGCCGTGGTGTTGAGCGATATGGTGCCGTTTCAAGTCCGGCAATGGATCAAGCCGATTATGGAACTTTTGGCAGCGATTCCTTCCGTGGCATTCGGTTTTTTCGCCATCAAGGTCGTTGCGCCCTGGCTTCAGGAAACCTTCGGTTTTCCCTCGGGGACCAATGCTCTGAATGCTTCACTTGTTCTTGCTATTATGGCCATACCGACTATTGTCAGCGTTGCCGAAGATGCAATGACGTCGTTGGGGCGTGAACTTCGGGAAGCATCTTACGCTCTGGGGGCGACTCGATTTGAAACACTGACAAAAGTCGTTCTGCCGGCGGCCCATAGCGGTATTCTGACCGCCATCGTTCTCGGAATGATGCGTGCAATCGGCGAAACGATGGTTGTCTGGATGGCGGCAGGAAATGCCTCCAACGTGCCAGTCCCTTGGTATGATGTTCAGGCTGTACTGGGGTCATTCACAGAGGCAGTCAGAACGATGACGGCAACCGTCGCTTCCGATATGGGCGAAACTTCCGCTGATTCAATGCACCGCTCGGCATTGTTCGCCGTTGGATTTGTCTTGCTTATCTTCACTTTTTGTCTCAATTTGATTTCTGATCAACTCTCGCAACGGTTTCGCTCGAAAATGGGCGAATCCGCCGTAAACCGATCTGCCCATTACGCCTTTTGGGGGCATTCCACCCGAATAACCGCCGTTGTGGCCGCCGTTGTGTTTTATCCCCTGCGTCTACTAACCCTTTGGTGGGAACACGGCCTGCACGGGTTCATCAAAAGAATCGGCCCCCGACTCCATCTGCTCCTGCGAAACATAGCCGACCGCCTGTTTACGATACTCGGTTTTTGCTCCGTATTCTGCTTAACCGGCGTTCTGTTTATCGTATTAGGCCCCCTTTTGGGGAATGGCCGGGAAGCCTTTTTATTTCGGGCAACGGTTGAACATCGGCTGTTCCTGAAAAACCAATTTGAACGGGGAGACCTTGATGCCGTTCGGGCTGAATTTGAGCAGTGCGCCGCCGTCCGCAAGCCCGTCTATGAGACATTAGACCGATTCGCCTGGCTCGCTCCCGAACCCCTGATAGAGCAAGCCGCTCGAAGGGATCGGGCAACACGCAATGAAAGCGAACAGATTCTATCGCGATTGCGGCATGAAATCGACGTTGCAACATCCGAAGAAGTACAATTAAACTTACTGGAACAACTCGAAGACAAAGAAAACCGCCGCCGGGAAATTGATAGTGCATCACGCCGTTTGGTTCGGGAATTTCGGAGAATGTGCGAGGCAACTAATGCAGAACAACTTGCATCTCCTGGCCTTTGGGAAGAACTCAAAGACACTCCGGCCTACGAAACTGTCCTTGCGATGGAACACTATTACGAGATGACTCAGTCGGCAAACCTTGAATTACGGAACACGCCGACGACTTCTGATCCAAGCCGAACGTACGGAGACGCCTTTCAGGAACTCCGCCATCGCATAACCGGCAGCGACGGGAACGGCGGGTTGATCGGGCCGGAAATCCGAACCGGGATAGATCATCTTCCGCCGGAAATTCAATATGGCACGCCCCACTGGATTATGACGGAACGATACACGGCCGCCATCCTCCATACAACCGTCTGGCAACCACAATGGGATGAACAGGGAAATGTCATGTCGAACCGCGAGGTGCCGATAAGCAGAGCCGAAATCTTCGATAAAGCCGACTTCGCCGGAATTCATGAAATGCTCGAATACCTCGAAGAGAATATCGGCACCATGATGAACCCCCGATGGACCTTTTATTGGGGATATTTCTACGACGCTCCGACGGCGGGATATTTTATGGGCGGAATAGGCCATGCTCTGCTTGGAACACTTGTTATCACGTTTTTCGCCATACTTTTCGCTATGCCGATCGGCGTTGCGACGGCGGCATACTTAGTCGAAACAGCGAAGGATGGAATCATCGCCAGGATTATACGCTTGGCGATTGACACGCTGGCGGGCGTACCGAGTATTGTGTTTGGTCTATTCGGGCTGGCCGTCATAGTACATTACATTACGAAAAAGCCTTGTGTTTTGGCGGGTTCGCTTACGCTGGCGATCTTGGTTTTACCCGTCTTGATTAGGGCGAGCGAGGAGGCCATACGGAGTGTTCCGCAAACGTTCCGCGAGGCTGCTCTCGGGTTAGGGGCAAGTGCGACGCGATGTTTCTTTACAGTAACATTGCCGGCGGCATTGCCGGGTATTTTGACGGGGACTATTCTTGCGATGAGCCGGGCGGCGGGCGATACGGCTTCGCTCCTCTTTACGTGCGCCGTTGCAACGGGCGGAATTGTCAGTTGGTCGAATATTTTGTTTGAGCAAACGCCGATATTGTCTTATTCTGCATACGACATCGCCGTTGGCGACCGGCTTGCGGCGATGGTTCCCTACAATCAGTATGGTCTCGTCGCGACGTTGATTGTTTTGGTGTTAACTCTCAACCTGTCGGCCATTATCCTGCGAGGCCGCATTGCCCGAAAACTACGCGGCGGATAAAATTGACACTGCGGCTAAAATTGACGCGGCGCCTGGATCATCCGTTGGGCTAGATCATCCGTTGGTCGATGACTCGCTTCGCCTTGCCTTCGCTACGCGGGATAGAGCCGGGCTGAACCAAAGACACTTTGGCGTTCACGCCCGTAATCTTTTGAATGACATGCCGAACCCGGCTTTGGAAGGCTTCGATTTCGCCGATTTTATCGCTAAAAACTTCAGGCCGAACTTCCAGGCGGATTTCGATTTCATCCAACTTGCCCGACGCCCGCGTCAATACAATTTGATAATGCGGTTCGGCTCCCTCAACTTGCAGCAAAGCCGCTTCGATTTGACTTGGGAAAACATTAACTCCCCGAATAATCATCATGTCATCGCTCCGTGCGGCGATGCGTTTCATTCGGCGAATGGTTCGTCCGCAGGGGCAAGGTTCCGTCATCAAGCAGGTTAAATCCCGGGTACGATAACGCAGCATCGGCGTGGCAAACCGGTCTAATGTCGTGAACACGAGTTCTCCGATTTGTCCATCCGGCAACGGCTGCAACGTTTCGGGATCAATGATTTCGGGATAGAAATGATCTTCATAGAGGTGTGTCCCGTTTTGATGGGTACATTCTGCTCCGACTCCAGGCCCGCATATTTCCGTTAGGCCGTATATGTCGTATGCTTTAATTCCTGCTTCAGTTTCTATTTTTTGCCGCATTTCATGAGACCAGGGTTCTGCCCCGAACACGCCGATCCGAATGGGCAATTCCCGAAGATCGACGTCCATTTTATTGGCTTGATCGACAATATGGAGAAAGTAAGACGGAGTGCAGGAAATGATTGTTGCCCCAAAATCCCGCATCAGCATGACTTGGCGTTCCGTATTCCCGCCCGAAATCGGCACGACGGTTAATCCGATGGCGTGCCCTCCGTCGTGCAGGCCGAGTCCTCCGGTAAACAGTCCGTAGCCGTATGCGTTTTGCAAGATGTCGTTTTCCGTTACGCCGTAACCCCGCAATGCTCTTGCCACTCCATCAGTCCAAATGGTTAAGTCTTCTTTCGTATGGGCAATGACAACAGGTTTGCCGGTTGTTCCGCTGGATGCATGCATTCGGACAATTTGACTCATCGGGACGGCAAAAAGTCCAAAGGGATAAGTATCTCTGAGCACCTGTTTTGTCACGAAGGGCAGTTTGTGCATATCGTCAAAACTTTTGATATTGCCAGGCGTAAGCCCCAGTGCTTGCATTTCGGAGCGGTACCAGGAACTATTTTCGTAAGCATGTTTGAGGATAATCTCAAACTTTTCCCATTGGAGTTCCCGAAGGCGGTGCGTTGTTAGATAGTCTGAATTTACGAGGTGCTTGAGCATTGGGATATTATACTCATAATAAAACAAAATCAAAATAGCAATTTGCAAAATGCCGACATTTGCGAAGGCATTAAGATTTGTCCGATTGGATGCCCTATACGGATATTTCGGGATGTATGCTTGGGAAAAAAACATTTCAAGCCGAGGGGATATGCCTCCGATTTGTTGACTTGCCGCCCATCCCCCCAACTAAAGAGGCAAACAACATGCGATCTGCCAGCATCCCCCTAATTGGTGCGTTGTTCTGCGTTGCCGGACTATGCCTTGCTGTGAGCCTGCTCAGTTATTCCTCGGCTGATCCGCCTGAGTTCCGATTTTATTATGCCGCAGGTTTTCATGCCGAAACCTTTCATAATTGGCTCGGTATGCCCGGTGCGTTCATTGCGGCAGCATTACTTATCCCATTCGGCTATGCGGCCTATTTGATGATCATTCCGTTGACTCTCTACGGCGTCCGGTTTATCTGCCGTCTTGATCGTCCTGCACAAACATTTGAACATCCCGTCATGCAATGTTCCGGTTTTTTGCTTGCCGGAATCGGCTTTGCCGGTTTGTTGTCGTTCCTTCCCGACTGGTTGTTTGCTTCTCCCCTGTTTTTTATGGGTTACAGCCCGCTCATTGGGCCAGGCGGTTACAGCGGAACGATTCTTACCACTTTGCTTTCCGCAAACATTGCAACGGCGGGTATCGTGATCTTTTTAATCAGCATGATCCTTGCCGGTTTTGTTTTAGTCGGCGATCGCACCGCCATTCGGCTTATCGATATGGTGTTTGAATCGAAAACCAATACCACGGCAACCGGCGCCGACGCGTCATTCGCTGCGCCGGCATACGCCGCACAGCCCTATACTACGACGTTGCGGAGAGAACCGGCCAGCCTCCCCTTGCATTCCGCCGGAGACAGGCATGACGCAACTACCGATTGGGGGCCAAAAATCAACCTGGACTCCGCACGTTCCCGACCGCAAGCCTTTAAGATTCACATGGATGAGTTAGAAGGAGAGTACGGTGATGAAGAATGCGGATACGAAGAGTATGACGATGAAGAGTACGATAATGAAGAGAATAGCGAAGCAGCCCCCGTCGAGTCGGCTCCGTATGAGTTGCCGTCTTCCGAACTGCTCGAACTTTCCGAAAAGATAGACGACGAGATGTATGATGATTCCGTTCATGAACGGGCTGTGCTTCTTGAAAAAGTTTTGCTGGATTTCAAGATCAAAGCGAAAGTCGTCGATGTGCAGAAAGGCCCCGTCATTACACAGTATGAACTGCGTTTAGAAAAAGGGACGCGAATTAAGAAGATTCAACAACTGCAAGATGATCTCGGCGTTGAGTTAAGGACGGGCAGTGTTCGGATCGTCGCTCCCATCCCGGGCAAAAACACTGTCGGCGTAGAGTTGCCGAATGAAATTCGGCAAATGGTGCGGTTGCGTGACGTGATTGATGAAAGTGCCCAGTCGGGCGAAGAATTTGCCCTGCCGCTCTACCTCGGCAAAGGGATTACGGGCAATCCGATTGTTATGGACTTGGCCAAAATGCCGCATCTTTTGATCGCTGGCCAAACAGGAACAGGCAAAAGCGTTTGTCTCAATTCAATTATCGTGTCGATTTTGATGACCCGAACGCCCGAACAGGTACGAATGTTGATGATTGACCCCAAACAGGTTGAGTTTGGCCCCTATCAACGTATTCCCCACCTGAATTATCCCGTTGTGGATGATATGCAAAAAGCAGCAGGCGTGCTTTCGTGGTCGGTCGATCAGATGGAAGAGCGTTATGAATTGCTCAAAAAGGCCGGCGTACGCAATATCACCGAATACAATAAATTATCCGAAGATGATTTACGGCGGCGAATGAATATGATCGATGCAGACCCCTCGGAATGGGACGGTATCCCCAAAACGCTGTCTTATCTGGTAATCATTGCGGATGAAGTCGGCGATTTGATAAAGAGTGCCAAGGAAGTCGAAGGGCATATCGTTCGGCTTGCACAAAAAAGCCGGGCAGCCGGTATTCACCTCATATTGGCCACGCAAAAACCAACGGCGGATGCGTTTTCCAGTTTGATCAAAACGAACTTGCCAGCCCGAATCGCTTTCCGCGTTTCAAATAAAACGGACAGTATGGTCATTCTCGACCGAGTCGGTGCCGAACAACTCCTCGGCAAAGGCGATATGCTTATCCTGCAGGATAATGAAATCATTCGGGGTCAAGGTGCTTTAGTAACGGACGACGAAATCGAAGCCATCAACGAAAAAATTGGGACGGATAGGCCGAATTTCGATGAAGATTTGCTTGATATGGATGCCCCGCCCGATGAATCTGATGATTTTGAAGAAACAAACTATGATGGTAAAGGGAAAATCGGGCGCGATGAGTTGTACTATCAGGCCGTTGATTTGGTCATAAACAAAGAGCGTGGTTCGGTTTCGATGTTGCAGTCGTGTTTGGGTATCGGTTATCCCCGAGCGTCGCGGATGATGGATTTTATGGAAGAAGACGGCATCGTCAGCAAAGCGAACGCTTCCAAGCCCCGGACAGTGTTAATATCGACAAGCGAATGGCAACGCAAGCGCAACGATACTCCCGGCCGCCGTCCGTCTGTCCACGTCGTGTATGAGGAAGAGTACGAGAGCGAAGAAGCCGAGTTTATTGCGGATTAGACGCACCACGCCCGTTAGCCGCCCTGCCCGGGGCGTATGCGGGTTGACAAATTACCCGCCCCGGCCTGCGGGGTGGCAACACGCCAAAAACACGGGAATTAACCACTATTTCGGAAAACACATGCTATTTCCCATGCTTATCGCCCTCCCCCGCACAGCGGTCTTCCGCACGGGTTGCCGGTTGTCATGATAGACTTCGCAGCCGGAACATTGCGGCCAAAGACACTTTGTGCCGCTCCCGGCTGCCCGGTCGAAAACGGTGTCATAGCCGACGCCGACGCCGTTTTCACTTCGTAACTAGCACAACCGCGCATACAATCACGCAAGCATCGGGTACTGCCGTCAATAGAACATTCTACTAACTTTGAAACTCCGCCCGGACACGGCACGCCCGACGGTTTTGCATTTTTGCACACTCTCATAATAGTTCTCCTGCCGCCGCCGAAAAATCCATTCGGCCATGCTCCGAATCGTATACCAACAAAACTCCATTACCGCTTACTACTAACCGGCCGCCATCGCCGGTCGACACATAAGACGGTGCTGAATGAAAATCGTCAAGCGATATTCCCGAAAGAGTTATCGCTAAATTATTGCAATTGTGCGGCCACGCCTGGTCAACACCTTCTACTTGTTTATCATAACGCACTGCCGCATTCCGGTCATTGACATACCAGTATCTGCCCGTCGGCATGTTTGCCGGACGTGGAGTCTCTTGTATATCCGTTGCTGATCCCGGATTCGACGATATAAGACTGCCGTCTTGTGCTATGTAGATACCAAGCAGCGGGTAGGCGTCCATCCAAGCCGCAAGTTTTGTCTCATCATCTTTCGTCAGGTTCGGCACATCACGATGCCATGCCCGTTGGGGATTATGTATCCATTTTCCAAACCACAATTCGCCGTCATAAGAACAGCCCCATTCATCACTATCGTTGTAGCGTTTATTGATATGCCAGCGTTGCCGGTCTATATCATCCATGATCGGACAAAGTGCCAATTCCGACTCGCCGATGCTAACACAGCGAATCGCCTCAAGCCGGGGATCGGCGATAACCTGCGTTCCGCAATGATACAGAGCGGCCCATCGGTCATTCTCTACTTTGCAACGAAATGGAAGATGCGTCGTAGCATACTGTAGCAGATTCCTATCGCCGTGCCGGTCGATAGGATTCGGCAACCGCCACGCCCGATCGTCGTCCGTCCGCCATATCGTCACCCGGCCGTCTTCGTCAAGAGTATCCGGGACACAGCGTGTCCCATCTGTTAAAAACGCTTCCGTTGCCGATATATCCCAGGACAGAGACCAGTTGCCGGTCGATATAATGACGTAATCACTACAACAGTTGAGTTGTAGATTATTTTGCAGATTTTCTATTGTGTTGGTTATATCCTGCCCGCATACAAAGACTTCTGCTACGCTTGTTTTATTGTTTTCAACGACATCAACACGGCCAGCTTCTCCACAACAGGATAGACTAAAACGTGCCGATTCGGTATTTATCCATTCGGATATTTTATTGCCGATGTAGTAGAGACGGACGCTGGTTATATCATTTTTGGTTTCAACAAGTTCCCAATAACCGCCGCAGCAGGCCGCGTGATAAGAAGCACCTTCGTCGTAGATGATTCGGATAGAATGAGTCTCTCGTGTTTTATACTCTAATACGGTTATTCTGATTCCATTTTGATCGTCAATACGGCCAAGCACGTGAATTCGTTCACTCAAGCAAGAGAACGTGCTGCTATTATCGCAGAGTTCATTATCGCCGGGTATGGTAAAGGAATCCACAATGCCCCAATCAACGGCAATAGTTCTTATGTCGTCATTCTCAAAAGAATCCCAATCGACAATCCATCCGTAGCAGGTTAACTCTGTAGTAGTATTTCCATCTATGCACGTCTCATCGGTCGCAATACAGTTTAGCCATTGACATGACCTCGACGTGTATCCGCCCGTGTTCGGATTGCTGATAAATACATACTCACAGCAAGTATGATGCAACATGCCCTGCCCGTTAAACTCCGCCGGTGCCGAGTGTTTGCAATGTATATGATCTTCTACGACGGATAGAGAAGTTGTAATCAGGTTATTATCAGGGCGTTCGCACGGGTCGCTGGGAGTCTCGTTGACACACGTTCCTCGATTGTCCGTCAATTTATGATTTGATGTTGATAACAACAGTCGATAATGAGCGGCATTTTTCCGTTCTCTGCCTGCTGCTTGTCCAGAAGGTAAATAGGGCACACTGCCGCCGTGATCACCCGCTATGCCGGAATCCGGCGATGAAGCGGTCTCCGCCGTAAAAAATATGTTCTGTCCAAAAATACCGCAATGCCTGTCTTGAGTGTTACCGCTCGCTACTTGTGATGGAGTGTAGAATAGTTCCCGGCCTTTTAATTTAACTGAATCAAAAACAATCAACCGGTCATTAAGCGGTATCTCACGTTCATAAAGACTATTCCAGTTGCAATGTCTATTCGGCGAGTAGAATAGAAACTGCGTTTCGATTTCGTTGTGCCTTTCATAGACGTGTTGCCAGACGGCCGCATTGGTACTTCCGTCTAATGTTTGATAAGAACATAAATAGTCATAGTCTTTTTCATTAAGAAGGTTTGGTGCTTCAATCATATACCAATGACTTGTCTCAGTCCAATGCGTCCGGCCATAACCAACGTCTGTAGCAGGTATCCTGCCGCAACTATCAGACCAGTCAGACAGCCCGTATGTTTCCGGGTCAATCCACTCTGCGACGGCCTCTTCTATATCCGCATTAGCGTCAAAAGATTTAAAACCGGTTCCCAGGCGTCTCACATAAACATGGCCGGTCTCTACTATCATTCCAAAAAATTCATATTGAAAAAAGACTCCTGCCTTTGCCGGACAGCCCGGCGTTTTTTCAGTCTTGACACTATACGTGACTTTCACACCTGGCAAGTTTATAAAATCAGGAAGAGGACTCTCGGCACATGCTTCGACGCAAGACATGATTTTATCGCCAGCGTCGTAGATGTCATAACGGCGGGTGTTAGACTGACCGCACGCCTCGGCACTCGGACACTCTTCGGCGTGATAACGGTTATGATGATTTCCGCACCGGCCCCCTAGCCCGCCGTTGCAATCAAAAGGACGCCAGTCATACCCGGCAATCGGACTTCCATTGTAGAATATTTTTCGGTATTTTTCCGAGTGTAGATTTTGGAGAACAACATAATTGTGCGTGTGTTTACTACTATAAGGCGATGTACAGCATGCCGTCCAGGAGTCTTCATAGTTCGTCACAGTACTCCATGACTCGATTACATCTACGATGTTTTCATCTTCATCACGGTCGATTCGATAGAAAACATTCCGCTGCTGATTGGACGATAGGTTATACCGGACAAAAAGCCAGTCGCCGCAACATACCATCTGCTCTTCCATTGCAGAGTCTGCTATGCCGTTTTGATAATCTATTAACAGCGTATTACGAAAGCCGATTATTTTCCGTCCGCTATTACTGCTGAGGTTGACCGTCCACCAGTCGCCGCAACACTGGATGTTTCCGCCTTCTACAATAAGAGCATTGTCGGGCGGACACTCGTCTTGCCCAGATTCGGTCTCTTGTCCGGTATCCGTATCGTGTTTGTTTAGATTGTAGTCTTTGTACAGTATGCCCATTCGGGACTCTTTGTTCTCCTCGCCGGGTTCGGCAAGTGTGCAAGGAAAGCCGGTCTTTTCGATTGAGAATTGAGCGGTATCGCCGTCAGCACACCCTGTGATCGAAAAGCCGCATTGCTCTAATAACGGTGCAGCACACGGGTCAATCGGCGGCCCCCCGTCTTCATAGCCGCACCGCACCGTGTCAACCTCATCGGGACAGTGTCTGCAGTGTTTTAGAGTGTAGTAGTAGGTATCAGGCCTGCTGTTACGCTTTGGATTCCATTGTCCATCTTCCGATTGCTCCCAGACGATCTTTCCGCTTTTGTCTAATTCAAATTGATTGTGTTGATACTCTTGCCAGTTTGTACTACAGTACCGTTCGTGATAGTTGTAGGCAACGGGATACGCTCTTCCGTCGTAGGCGCCGTGATAGACCAATCGGCCTTTCCAAAAAATAACGCATTCAGCATGGTCAACCTGAAATCCAATGTAATCTTTCCAAAACGGCTTTTGGAAACTTTCCTTGGATCGGACGCTGTTCGATGGGAACGTGCTGCTCGGCCGCCAGGGAATATAGTTATCGGCTTTAAATTTCAGAACAGACTCATCGTCTCCAAAAGGCAGATAAAAGATTTTTCCGTCCGTAGACACCCACCAAAGGTCGCCGCTATCCATTAAAAAATGAGCGGCATAATGATCGGGACAGCATTTTTCACAATGATGTCCTGCCCCTTGCGGCCAAGCGGCTAGTATCGTCTCATGACCGTTGAGTTGATAGCCCATCTTTTCCGAAAGACGGCTTTTCTGATTTTCCGGTACATTGACGAGCAGCGGCAGATGTTCGATGTCATGTTCCATAGTAGACTATTTTACGCAGACATTAGGGGATAATGCAAGACGCCAGTCATTAATTCGGACAAGTTCCATTTCGGGTTGGTAGTAGACTTTTTCGCAATCATCCTCTTCTGTCTTTTTGTAGCAGGATATTTCTTTTGACCGAACAGCCCCGCCGGCACGCAGCGTCGGCAATTCAAACATCATCGGATAGCGCCGCCCTTTGATGTCTTCACGGATAAAAACGCCTCGTACCCGTAACGCCGTGCAATCGTTGACGATGCCGATAGTTTTGACGAGTTCCGGCGTGTTTTGGTCTTCTTTGAGTTTCAGAT
>Ga0099364_10011437_pt1 | contig 12134 bp, 13 predicted proteins | sample TergutTh196P3_FD_73070 | JGI IMG/M metagenome (GOLD analysis project Ga0099364, IMG submission 73070) | Microcerotermes parvus P3 segment gut microbial communities from Pointe-Noire, Republic of the Congo - Th196 P3 | ecosystem: Host-associated > Arthropoda: Insects > Digestive system > Gut ...
TACATTGGGGCGATGAGACTGGTTGCAAAAACCAATGCAATCATGGGCGTAGCTATGCTCCTAAAGGTAAGACACCTGTAAAAGAGAGTAAGTACCTGTGTTTCCAAGGATTTTATACGTATATCAATTAGGCGACTTTGTACTCCTAATGCGCAAAACAAACGCTATTTGGTTTCCAATTGCAATTCCCGCGCGATAATCTCGGCGGTTTTTGCGGCAATCTCTCCCGTGAAAGCGATACATTGTTTCATATGTACCGGCGATCCCAGTTCCATCCCTTTCGTCAGGATTCGGCAGCACAGCACTTTATGCCGTGACTCGAAATAGTCATGCAGTTCTTTTGACAGCTCCATCGCTTTCTTTACTTTCTCATCTCCCGGCGCGGTTCTTCCAAAAAAATATCCGATAGCAACAACGCCGCCGGATACGGCGCCACAGTTACACATAGCGCCGCCTATGCCGATTGGGAAACCGGAACCCATCGCGATTGCCCGTTCGGGCATATCCGGGTCGAAGTGTTTACGGATGGTTGCAATAATCGCCTCTGAACAATAGAACTTTTCTTCGCGGTACAATTCCTCCGCCTCATTTTTAATCGCCTGAATGTCGATTGTTTTCTGAGATTGCGCGGCTCCCTGCACGTCATTTATAGACATAAATTCTCCTTAAATGGTCTTGCCATAATTGAAATCGTGAAAAATTTTGTGTTCGGTTTCGTTCAGAGAACCGATTTGTGGATTGCATATAAAAACGTCCTCAATGAGATTGGACAACGAAGCCTTAAAACGCATGTAGATATCTGATCTGCAAGCCGTTAAATTTTGCGCCGTTTTGGGCTGAAACATCGGTTCGATATTGGAAAGAGATGTTGTCTCTTTGAGTAATCCAATAGGCAAAGCCGGCGATGACGGTATTGGTATCCGTGCGGTTGGATTGGCTGACCCCGCTGATTTTCGTTTCCCCGCCGATGTATTTGTACGCGCCGATGGACAGATGGAATCCAGTCCCCAATTCATAATTCAGATGACCTTGCATAGAGAATAAGGGTTTTCTTTCCAATTCCAAATCGCCGTCTTCTCCGGCGATGTCGTTATTTTTTCCAAAAAACTGGACGTCTCCGACTAAATCCAAAGATAATTTTTCCGTCAGCCCTGTAGAGAAGCCGGGTTGAAGCGTTAAGGCAAATCGGTTTTCTCCGGGACTGACCCTATTCTTGTCGTATTGTCCCAAAGGCAGTTTTAAATAAGGGACAATCCCGAAGTAAGTCCGTTTTTCCGGCTTATTGACAAGCCAGAGGGGAAACACCAGCATCGGGTCTCCGATTCCAGAACCGCTTGACGCCGCGCCGTTTGGAGACAAAACGTTCAGATTACTGACGGGAATCACAATCTTGGTGCCGAGCACATATCCGCCGACGTTATGAAATCTCACAAAGTTTCCTACGGCATAGGTGGAGTGGATCGAATTGTTCCCAACCTGGGAACCGTCGAAATACTGCTGGCTGGAATACCAGTTTCCATAATACAGCCCGAGTACGCTGACGCCGGGCGCACCCGCCACAAAATCCAGCGGGTCTGTATCAATTGAATACGCGGGCAGGTGAAACAATGCCACTGCGATGAACAACGCAAAGATTTTCTTCATAAAACTTCCCCTTTTTCACAAGATTATCCCGAACAAACAGATACACTCCCGCCATCACAGGGCAGGCCGACCCATATTCGAGGCTATATGCTTACGACCAAGATAAAACGAAGATTTACTTGCGAAGATTTTTGGCGCAATGCAAGGAAACAGGTTACGCGCGTCGCCTACGCTATGCGCGGGTTCTGCTGACGCCGCATTGCGTCAAAAAGACCTCAAGCAACTTCGTTTTATGCCAGTTGGATGTACAATTCCGGAAATTTGCGAGAAACCGCTACGGGGAAGATAAAGACGGGTCAGAAGGAAAAATACGTTGTGCCAGGACGCGCGTCTTTGAATTTCCGCTCAAAGCCGTTTGCCGCTTCCGGATAATTCAGGCTCCCGCACCGGAAGCCGTGTAGATCACATCACTGTCACAATAAAAACGCTAACTTCATCGCTTTTATATCCTTCCTTTCAGCATTCAAAGCGTTTATCATTGATTGTGCTCGCTGTTCTCGAAACGACGGCAAGCCGTTCACGAAAACAGAAAAATAGTGTATTTTGAAGTATTGATACATGTCAATAGTTTTTGAATAATAATTTTGTTGAATAGTAATCCAATGGAAACGAAAACAGCTACTACAATTTTTGAAGCCCTGACTTCCGAGGCGCGGCTTTCCATCTTCCGATTACTTATCAAATACGCGCCGGACGGACTGTTTGCAGGGGAGATTTCCCGGATGCTGGATATTCCGAAGACCAACCTTTCTTTTCACCTGAAAACCCTTGTATATAGCGGGCTTATCAGCATGGAGCGTGAAGGCCGAAACACGCGGTACAAGGCTAATATTCACCTGATGCTGGAAACCATCTCCTACCTGACGGCTGAATGCTGTTCAGCCAACTCTGCGTAACACCGGTTAAACGATATATCCTGAGTTTTCAAGTAATTTCATTTCATCAACTTTAACAGCATGAACCGGAAGCCAGCGGTAAGCATTCCGAAGTAATCCCATCAGAGCGGTTTCCACCGGAACAGTCAAAAACACCGTAGTGTACCGATCTGTCTCCGACGACACGGAACGCCTTCGAGTAGCGGGTTTGTTCAAGCATGGCGGAGGTGTTTCCGCAGACAAGCATCGGTTTTCCCGTGTAAAAACGATGATGATCGTCAAGATCAAAAAAATGCGGATACCCGGTTACGCCGCCGTTGTAGTACGCCACCTGTCCGTAGTCTTCGCAAATGTCCTCAAGGTCGTTTATCTTGAACGCGCGGATTGTGCGTTCTGAAAATTGAATAAATCCGGCTTTCTTTTCAATATTCTCGTTGTCCATGGAAATAGCGCGAACGCTCATGACGCGGAAATCCGCCCACCCGGTTTTTTGCATTATCCGGCGGAAATCTTCAATATACATCGCCCCGCCCAGGCATTCGCCGCGAATAACCGGATCCATTGAAATAGTTTCAGGAATACGCCTGTCGGCAAAAACATCGGAAAAGAATAATTCTCCGCCAGGTTTTAACACTCTGTAGATTTCCTTGAATACCGCTTCTTTAGATGGCGATAGATTTATAACGCAGTTCGAAATAACCACATCGACTGTTTCATCGCCTATGCCAATTGTCGCGAGGTCTTCGATAAATCCCCTGTGAAAAGCAACGTTGGACTTTTCAAATCCGAAACGAACGCGCTGTTCATCTTCATGCGCGCGGGCGACGGCGAGCTGCTCCCCGGTCATATCCACTCCGATGGCAAAGCCGCTTTCACCGGCAAGTTTCGCCGCGATATACACATCCCTTCCCGTGCCGCAGCCCAGATCAAGAATCGTTTTTCCTTCAATAAGCGGCGGAATAGGCGATCCGCAACCATAGAACCTTGCCATGATTTCATCCGCGATCAGAGGCATTACGGCGCGTACCTCTTTGGAATGGGCGTCCGGCGTACACATACACGCCTTTGTTTTAAGGTCGCTTGTGCCGTGAATGACATTCCCGTAATATTCCTGCAACGAATCGTGTATTTTACTCATTTAATCCCTCTCTTCCTTTCGGTATTCACAGCGTTTTTATCATTGATTGCCGCCCATAAGAATAATATATCTATTAGTATTGTTCAATGATTATTGAACAATACTCAAAATAATTCGCCGGCTTGTGGATGCCGATTGTCTGATTGCGTACAGGTTGATTTATCGCGCGACTGGAAAAAGAGGAGTCAAAACCGCGGAAAGCAAAACCACAAAAAGAAAGGCCGGTTCCGATAATGACGCCCAAGCCAAAAAGCCCCGCGCCTATTGTGTTTTTTGTGTGTCGTCAAATAAAAAATATCAAACAAAAGAAAAAGTTAAGACACACTTTTGTCACAAATTTAATATAATAATATAATCATAGCGCATGGTGAAAAACCATTAATGATGTCGTTTAGTCGGGGTACGTGATCGACAAACACTTTAACTTGTTCTCAACAGGAGGGATTTATGCACAGCTTCGTCAAACAAATGTCAATCGTTCTATTCGTATTCGCGATAGTCGTTTTTACCGGATGTGGAGAGTCTGGAAACGGAAGCGTTGCGCAGCCGCCGGCCGGTAACCCAAATCCCCCCGCGTCGCCTGTATTTCCAATTAGCAATACCGTTGAAATCAGCTCTGTCGCTCAACTGGATGAAATCAGGAACAACCTTGCGGGCGACTACAGATTAATTGCGGATATTTCATTGGAAGCATACGGCGACTGGGAGCCGATCGGCTCGGAAACCGCGCCTTTTACAGGCACGTTCGACGGCAACGGCTACAAAATAACAGGCATGAAAATAAGAAAAACAACCGGATCCTCAAGCCTGTTTGATGTTGAAGTCACGCAAAGTACCGTCGATTTGGCCGGTTTTTTCGGCTATGCTCACGGTGCCATAATAACCAGTCTTGCTCTTGAGGATATTGATATCGTCGGAGGAGATTACGCCGGAGGCATAGCGGGATTTGCAGCCGACAGCGTAATAAGAAACTGTTCCAGCGCAGGACGTATTTCCGCTACGACTTCTCCTTTCTCTTCCGCCGGAGGCATAGCGGGAGGCGTACGAAACAGCACGATAGAAGATTGTTCCAGTACGGCGGATATTGTATCGAATGATCTTGCCGGAGGCATAACGGGAATTGCAACTAACAGCACGATAAGAAATTGCTTCAGCGCCGGAGGCGTCAATGCGGAATGGGAGGCGGGCGGCATAGCGGGAAATGTAACCGGTAGCATAATAAGAGACTGTTACAGCACGGGATATATTCATGGTCGTATTGCAGGCTGCATAGCGGGGGGCGTGTGCATAGACTGCACAATTATTGAGTGCGTTTGCGAATGTACCGGATTGAGAGATGGAAGTTGCGGCGGGACGGGTATCGGCGCTGGCGGTGCGCCCAACAGTCGAGGTGGCAATGGCGGCGGCGGAATAAGGTTGCGAGATGGTAGCGGAGGCAACCCCGACTGCCCTTTTTTGCAGTAAATTTGTGGCGTTTTCAGATGAATCGCGATAATCCGTAAATCGAAACGATTGAAACATTGATCGGCGAAAACGATGCGACCGGTAGCGTATTCCGCCATGATTTTCTCGTCGTCCGCTGATGTCGGGCGCAAGGCTTGATTTTGGGGTTTTCAGAGGTTGCCTTCCTTACCTGCCAACCTGTTTGCGCTCGCGTTTTGGAGGCGGTGGCGACGAATCCGAGCTACGTTCGCCGCGCGAGCCGTGTTCGCTGCGTCTGTTGACACCCTTGAGAGACCTTTCCAGTTTTGCTCTCTGTTCGTCGTTAAGAATGGAACGGATTTTTTTATTGGCTTCGGCAATAACCGCGTCTATTTTTAACTGTTGCTCCCTGCTCAGGACATCCAGTTCCTCCCGTGATTCTTTCATGACATCTTCAAACCGGATTTTCTGTTCGGACGTCATATTGAGCAGTTCAGACAGATGCCGTTCACTATTTTGCGGCGGAGACGATGCGTCTTCCAGCTTTTCGTTGGCATGGACGTTTAAATGCTTCCCATACCGGAGCCATGAACCCGCGGCGCCAATCAGGCAACCCAACAGCAGAACCGCAACCAAAACGGCAATCGCCTGCATTTTTGATTTCACCGGATATTTCCTCCCCGCAACAGCGTAAAAACGAAATCGTCTTCACTGGCAGTCAGCAATTCGCCGGCCGGATCGCTGGCGTCAGCCAGGTTAAGAAGCGTTTTATGCGCAATAGAGTCATTTGGCTGACTTTCGGGCGCGAACCAGATAAAAGCGCAAAGGATAAGGGAAAGACAAGCCGTCGTGAAAACAAGCCCTGGCCGGAACCAGTACGCCAGCAGACCATCCCATGAGTTAATCCGCCGGAATGCCTGGCGAGCGATTCTATCCGACATATCCGTCATCGGAACGGCTTCATGACGCATAACGGAAACAAGGTTGTCAAGCGCCGCGTTAACCGCGCCACACTCCCGGCAGGACGCAAGACGCCGTCGAAATTCTTCCGCCTGAAAATCATCCAGTTCGCCGTCGCGATAACGATCCAGTTCATTTCTCATTTTTAGAGGTTGCCTCAATATGAAATATACGGGTTAATTTTTTCCTCAACTCCGACCGCGCGCGAGAAACGCGCACCCTGGCGGCTATTTCAGTCGTTCCCAAAATTTCCGCGACTTCGCCGTATTCACGTTCTTCCACTTCGCGAAGGACAAACGCCGTCTTATATTTCGGTTTCAGCTCGTTCAGCAGCGACCGCGCCGCCTCGGCATAACCCTCCGGATATGTTGTTTCGGAAAATTCAACGTCACCGGCCTGCGTGAAATCCCGCAGCAACCGTTTCTGCTCCATTTCTCCCAGTTCCGACCACAACCAAAACCTTTTATTCTTTCGTTTCCGCAGTTGATCAATACAGTAATTGACCGCAATACGGAGAACCCATGAGCCGAATGAATATTGCGGATCGAACTTTCCGAGCGCTATAAACGCCCGGAAAAATGTTTCCTGTACGGCGTCTTCCTTTTCGGAAGAATTGCCTAACAGCCGATGAACAGTTCCCCAAACGGCTGCCTGGTAACGGCGAACCAGTTCAGCGAAAGCATGTTCATCCCCCTTGAGCGTTCTTTCAATCAGAACCGCATCCGTTTCACCATACACGATAGTAAATTACGACAAATTCCAAAAATGTTACAAGCCCGATATAATTGCAAAACCTCTGGGATCGCCGCGCACCAGCGCGGCTCTGTGTATATTTAATATTATTTTGGGGTTTTCGCAGGTTGCCTGTAACAAATTTCCACGTGCCCGTATATATACCCGCGCTTTTTGAAGGAGGAACCATGTTACGTTATTCTGTGCTATTGTCACTCGTCCGTCCGGCGAGATACGCCGGAACGCTTGCCATTCTTTACTGCATCTGTCTGAATCAGGCATTCGGGCAGCCCCACAGGGCGGAAGTGTTCCACATTAATGAATCCATTCGTATTGACGGAAGGCTGGACGAACCGGCCTGGAAATCGGCGGTGCAAATCGGAAATTTAATTCAGGTTATACCCAGAGAGGGTGAAGCGCCGCGAGAGAGAACCGAAGTCCGCGTCCTGGTTGACGGCAACGCGCTCTATTTTGGCATCACCTGTTTTGACGGTGATCCGTCATCCATCATTGCCACGCAGCTCACGCGTGACGCCAATCTTGACGTGGACGACAGCATAACGATTGTTATTGACCCGTTCTTTGATCAACGCAATGGATTTTTGTTTAGAATAAACCCTGCCGGTGCGCGCGCCGACGGACAGATTTCCAACAACGCGGAAAAAATAAGCCTTGATTGGGACGGCATCTGGGACGCGCGCGCGCGCATAACCGATGAAGGATGGACGGCTGAAATTATGATTCCGTTCAAGACGTTGCGTTTCAAACCGGATCAGTCCGTATGGGGACTTAATGTGGAACGCGTCCATAAGCGATATAACGAAACATCGCGGTGGTCCGGCGCGCGCAGGGACATATGGATAAGCAATCTGGCCGAAGCCGGCCAACTGGAAGGCTTGCCCCGAATACGACAGGGCTTGGGGCTCGACATACGCCCTTACGGCCTGATAACGCGCAGAGAAGGAAATGAATGGAAAGTTGACGGCGGACTTGACGTTTCAAAAAATCTGACGCCCAATCTAAACGCCTCGCTTACGGTAAATACCGATTTCGCTGAAACGGAAGTTGACACTCGCCAGGTCAACCTGACCCGTTTTCCTCTACTCTATCCTGAAAAGCGCTCCTTTTTTCTGGAAGGCGCGGGGGTTTTCGATACCGCCGCGGTTGCCGGAACGGCGCGTCCCGACCTGATCCCGTTTTTCAGCCGACGCATCGGCCTGACGGAAGATGGAAGGACGGAGGTTCCCATCATTGTCGGAGGCAAGGTCACGGGAAGGCAGTCCGGCTACAACATCGGAATCATGAATGTAACGACCGGCAGCGTTGACGAAATCGGCCTGGACAGACAAAATCTGTTCGCGGCCCGTGTCAGCCGCGATATCTGGAAACAATCCTACATAGGCGGAATTTTTACAAGCGGCAATCCTTCGGGAGATGGCGGAAACACGCTGGTCGGCGCGGACGCCCGTTTCGCGACGTCGTCGTTTCAGGGAAACAAAAATCTCAGCCTGAGTCTTTACCTTATGCGTACCGACGATAAGGCGAGCGGTACTTCGGATTATGCCACCGGCTTTGCCCTGGAATATCCAAATGACCGGTGGTTTGGAATTCTGGGCTGGAAGCAAATCGGTGAAGATTTCCGCCCCGCGCTCGGTTTCGTCCCGCGCACCGGTATGCGCAAAGCCAATGCGGCGTTCATGTTCCGCCCGCGGCCGGAAAAGGGAGGAATCCGGCAGTTCGTGACTCACGCGTTTCCTGAAATCATCACCAACCTCGACAACCGTATTGAGAGCTGGTTCATTAACATTTCGCCGCTTGAAATCAGACTGGATTCCGGCGACGAGTTCGACTTTGAGATACATCCGCAATTTGATCGTATTTCCAATCCCGATGGATTTGCGATCAGCCGCAATGTCACTATTCCCGAAGGTTCATACCAGTTCACCCGCTATCGTACAAAGGTTGAAACGGCAACCAAGCGGCGCTGGGTGGTTAATTTCTACACGGAATTCGGTAATTTCTACAGCGGGACGCGCCGCGATCTTAATCTCGAACTTCTGCTTAAACCGTCGAGCCGCCTTTTGCTTGGATTCAAGGCGGAACGCGCGGACGTCGATCTCGAAGAAGGGAAATTTTTCACACAGCTTTTTTCCGCGCGCGCCGACATCAATTTTTCGCCTGATTTAACATGGGCAAACGTTGTTCAGTACGATAATTCATCGCGCATTTTGGGATTCCAGACCCGTTTTCGGTGGATCATTCAGCCCGGCAGCGATCTATTCCTGATTCTGAACCGTGGCTGGGAGAAGAGTCCGGATCACCGCTATGTTTCAATATACGACCAAGGCACGGCGAAGCTGCAATACACGTTTCGTTTTTAGAAATTTTGAATTATGAATTTGTGGGATGAATCATGAAAACAGAAGATAAGACGGAAAACATGCTCCCGACCGGGAGTACACGGCGTGAATTTCTTAAAAAGGCGGCTCTTGGCGCCGGACTGCTCATAGGCGGCGAACAAATCGTCTTTGCCCAGCAGCGCGGCAAAAGCGTTGGGCAGGGCGGACGCGGCGGTCGTGGCGGTCGTGGAGTGTTGTCAATAGCTCCAGACAATCCGTCTATTCAGCTTCAGAAGAATCTCTGCCGGAATGAATGCGGGGACTGCGTGGAATTCTGCCGCAATACGGCTACGGTTTACGGACGCACCCTCCCGCCGGGTGAAGACGCCTGTATTTATTGCGGTCAGTGTACGTTTTCATGTCGGCGCAACGCAATCTTTGAACAATATCATTATCCGGCGGTTGCCAGGGCGATTTCCGATCCGAACAAAATTGTGGTTGCGTCAACCGCGCCGGCGATTCGCGTCGCGCTCGGTGAAATGTACCGGCTTGCGCCCGGTACGAACGTCGAAGGAAAAATCGTTGGAGCGCTGAATCAGTTGGGCGTTAACCATGTTCTCGACGTAACGTTTTCCGCCGACATGACCATCATGGAGGAAGCGTCGGAATTGCTCCAGCGGCTCGAAAAAAACGACGCGAAAAATCTTCCGCTGTTCACGAGCTGTTGTCCAGCCTGGGTTCGCTTCGCCAAACTGTTTTATCCGGCTCTTTTGCCGAACCTTTCGACGGCCAAGAGTCCGGTAATGATGCAGGGAGCGCTGGTCAAAACCTGGTTTGCGCAGAAAACCGGAATCGAACCGGAAAGGATCGTTCATGTCGCGCTGACTCCCTGCACGGCAAAGAAAGCGGAAATCCTGCTGCCCGGAATGAACGCCGCCGGATTATCGCACAAAAAACCGGAGATGCGCGATGTTGACATCGTCCTGACCTGTCGTGAAATCGCGTATCTGCTGGATGACGGCAAGGTTGATTTTGCGCAATCCCAGGATGCGCCATATGATTCGCTGATGGGCGCCGGAAGCGGCGCGGCTATGATTTTCGGCAATACCGGCGGCGTTACGGAGGCGGCGCTCCGCACCGCGTATAAATTATTGAACGACAAAAATCCGCCCGCTGAATTTTTTGATCTCCGCCCGGTTCGCGGTTTCGACAGTGTTCGGCAGGCGAGCGTCGATCTCGGCAAACGCAAATTAAACGTTGCGGTTGTTCATGGAATCGGCAGAGCGAGACCATTCATTGAATCAATCCTTAGCGGTGCGCGGAGGTTGGATTTCGTCGAGGTCATGGCATGTTCCGGCGGTTGTATCGGAGGCGGCGGGCAGCCGATAAATTCCAGCAGGGATCAGGCAAGGTTGAGACAGCTTCGCCTGGACGCCCTGTATCAACGGGATGCCGATCAGAAAATCCGTTTAAGCTGCGATAATCCGCAAATCAAGACAATTTACGACGAATTCCTGGGTGCGCCGTTAAGCAAAAAGGCGGAAGAACTTTTGCACGTATCTTTTCGTTAATACGGTACGAATAAGAAATGGAAATAAAGAACATTCTTGACGTAAAAACCCGAAAGGAATTTCGCGAATGGCTTGTTGAAAATCACGACAAGGAAACAGAATGTTGGTTTGTTGTAAAAAAAGGAAAAGAAAAACCAAACAATGCCATTTGGTATTTAGACTCGGTTGAAGAGGCATTGTGTTTCGGTTGGATAGACACAACAAACAAAACTGAAAACGGAGTGAATTTACAAAAATTTACGCCGAGAAACAAGAAAAGTATTTGGTCAGAACTCAATAAGGAAAGATGTCGTCGGCTTGAAAAATTGGGACTTATGACCGAAGCAGGCAGGAAAGTTTTGCCTAATATGTCAGAAAGCGGTTTTGATATAGACAGTGATATTTTGCGAGCATTTACCGAAAAACCGACAGCGTGGGAAAACTTTAAGAAATTTCCGTTACTGTATCAGAAAGTCAGAATTGACACAATTCAGCGGGAAAAAAAGGACGAAATGTTTTGGCGACGCCTAAAAAAACTGATTGAAAATTCAGAGAATAATGAAATGTTCGGCGATTGGAATGACAACGGACTATTGTTGAATTATTAAGATGAAAACTTGGCAAACTTTTAGACAACACAAAATGCCTGCAGATAACAAACGTATTTATGCCATTTCCATTTCTTCTAATGGTAATTTCGCGAATTTTGGCACAGCATAATTTCTGATAGGGAAATGCAACTTTTCGTATGCTATCACTATTTCGGACATAACAGATAGTTCTACGGCGGCGCTGTCATTTGCCGGAGTATCGTCGTCCACCAATGGTAAAAGGTCTTCTATCCTTGCTAATGCAAATTCATACTGATATTTCGTTATATTCACATCTGACAGGCTTTTCCATTCCGCTTTTTCGGCAATGTCATACCATCTTTGAAGCGCTTCCCGAGCATCTTCACGACCTTTGGTTTCGTAAAAATCTTTCAACTTCTTATGGGATACAACCCTCATACTATTTAATCTAAAAAATTAGAACCGCAAAAGTAATACTTTTTTTTGAAACCAACAAAAAAAAAAATTTCAAAAAAAAACGTAGCCATACCATAACTCTACATTTTGAAATTGGAACCTCCCTTTTTCGTGTCTGCCACAAAATATTGTCCTATTTTTCGCTTCCTGTCCATTTTTCCGCACGTAAAATCACATTGCGTAAAATCGTCCAACAATAAGAAGTTTTGACCTTTCCAGAGCAACCCAAACCATGTACTTTTGCAGAAATTTTTAAGTAAGTATCATTTTTATAAACAAATTATAATTTATCGTAATGAAAAGAATATCATTATTATCAATAGCGTTATTTTTGGGACTTGGATTGATGCAAGCCCATGAAAGTCGTACTCCAAACGCATCATCGGAAGCGACAAAAAAGGAAAATGAAGTTGTCTTCGTTGCTCCGGGCGAGGGAAGATACACTT
>Ga0099364_10011438_pt1 | contig 12133 bp, 8 predicted proteins | sample TergutTh196P3_FD_73070 | JGI IMG/M metagenome (GOLD analysis project Ga0099364, IMG submission 73070) | Microcerotermes parvus P3 segment gut microbial communities from Pointe-Noire, Republic of the Congo - Th196 P3 | ecosystem: Host-associated > Arthropoda: Insects > Digestive system > Gut ...
GTCATCCTCATCTGAAGATGATTCGGAGACTCCAAGCCCGGCGTACAAGCGCAGGTTATAGCGGCTTATGCTGTCTTCAGTAACATTTACAACATCTCGGCTAACCCAATCCATGCTGATATTCTGGGAAAAAGCCGCATAAAATACTCCCAGGGCAAGAAGAGCCATCGCACAAACCGGCACACCGGGAAAATTTATGGAAAAACCGTTATTGGATTTTTTTCGTTTCCTTGGTGCAGAACGCTGCACAGTACGTTGTGCAGTACTCTGCGTTATATGCCGTGTAGTACGCGGTGCATCCTGCACAAGCCTGTTAATAAATCTGGAATTTTGTTCGTTAAGGGAAATTATACCGGCTGGCCGGAATGCCGGCTTTGACTTTCTTTTTCTGCGGGCAGAGCTGCCATCCTGCCTGTCAAGGGGACTGGGAATTTCCCTGCCGGGACTTCTGGCTCCGTAATAGCTTCGTCTGTTTATCTTTTGTTTATCCAGTAAATTATTCATGGTATGTTTTGTTTATCGACACAATTAAAATGAATGATTATACTTGCCGTAATATAAGTAAGGCTTAATCAATAAGGAAAATAGTTTGGAAAAAGATAATTCCAATGAACCTTCCTCCAAAGCAGCCATTGGAAAGGCAGTCGCTGCAGCCTTTATTACAGCCGTAATAATTAAATTGTTTATACTGGATCTGATGGTTGTAGACGGGCACTCAATGGATCCAGTTATAAAACCGGGAACCATGGTAATTGTATGCAGAATTTTTTACGGTGCTAAGCTTCCCGGCATAGGTGATTATTTTATTCAATGGAGAGTTCCCAGGGAGGGAGAGATAGTTGTCTTTTATACTCCCCTGGGAGAAATAGCGGTGAAAAGACTGGGCGAAGCTCTGGAAGACGGTTTTATGGCTTACGGAGACAACAATACAGAATCCTATGATTCCAGAGATTACGGACCTGTGCCATACGAAAATATAATTGGGAGAGTATTGGGAATACGATGACAGAAGATTCATATAATAATGCAGACCTGAAAATTGCAGGAAAAAAAAGATTTATAATTTTCGCTATATGCCTGGGTCTTGCAGCTCTGGGAGTAATTTCGCGCTATGCCTACCTCATGCTTGCTCCGGGTTTGCAGAGTCCCGCATCGGCGAGGCAGGGAAGACCTGCGGGAAGGGGCCCCATACTGGACAGAAATGGCCGCCCTCTGGCTCTGGAAACCAGGCTCGGCAATATTACACTCTGGCTTCCCGATATTGGAGACCCTGAAGCTCTCAGCCTGGAACTCGCTCCCTTCCTGGACATGAGTTCGGATGAAATTTTAAACAGGATAGAAAATTCTCAGACTAATTTCCTCTATTTAAGAAGGCAGGTAAACGAGTCCACTGTTAGACTAATTGAAGCAGGGATTTCGGAGGGGCGCCTAAGGGGAGTAGGTGTTGAACATATAGCCGGAAGGATATACCCGGAAAGGAACCTTGCCTCTCAGGTGGTGGGTTATGTAGGTATAGACGGTGACGGACTCGGAGGAATAGAAAACGCACTGGACAGTGAACTAAGAGCAGACAGGGATGGAGCCAGCCAGGTTTACTTAACTATAGATATAAATGTACAGCATATTCTTGAAAATATTGCTTCACAGGTGTTGAGGGAAAATAATGCAGAGGCAGTGATCTTTATGGCAATGGATCCCAGAACCGGCGACATACTGGGCTCGGCATCCCTTCCAGGCTATGATCCAAATAACCTTGCAGGATCGGACGCAAATTCCAGAATGGACAGACCGGCTATTTGGGCCTATGAGCCAGGTTCGGTATTCAAGATATTTTCCATGGCTGCCCTGATGGATTCGGGAGCCATTACAGGGAATACCCTTTTCTATTGCAACGGTCATTACGAAAGGCTAACGGCAGGCGGAAGAAGGGAAGTAATAAACTGCCTTGGCCATCATGGCTGGGTAACTGCCAGGGATGTTATTATCCATTCCTGTAATGCAGGTGCTGCCTACGCCTCCGATATGCTGGACACCAGGCTTTTTAACGATTACCTGAGGGCAATGGGGTTTGGTGCCAGGACAGGAGCAGGCAACCCGGGTGAAACAGCCGGTTATCTCCGCCTGCCGGAACGCTGGACAGAGAGGTCCCAGCCCACCATAGCCATGGGTCAGGAGATTGCGGTTTCCGCCCTGCAGATGCTGCAGGCGGCAAGTGCCATAGCGAATGACGGGGTTCTGGTACAGCCCAGGATAGTTTCGCATATAGTATCCAGCGACGGCAGGACTGTTACTAACATGGATACTGCAGCACCCAGGCGGATATTCAGCCCGGAAACCGCAAGGGACATGCGCTCATATATGATCGATGTTACATCCGATGTCGGTACTGCCTGGAGAGCGAATATGGCGGATCTCTCGCTTGCGGTAAAAACCGGCACTTCACAGATGATAGATCCTGCAACTGGAAGGTATTCAGATACAGATTTTATTGCAAGCATTATTGCACTATTACCGGCAGAAAACCCCTCCCTTATTCTTTACCTTGCAATAGTTAAACCCCGGGGAGAAATTCTGGCAGGGCGGATTGCAGCACCTCCCATAAGAGAGGCGGCAGAAACATTAATAAACTATCTGGGCATCCCCAGGGGAAGAAATCCACAGTTTGTACATACAGGAGCTATTTCTATCCCCGCCATCCCCTACCCTGCGTTAAACGAAACTGTACCTGATTTTACAGGACTTGCAAAAAGCCTCTTACAGCCCCTTTTGGGAAGGGGGGATCTTGCAATACAGGTAATCGGTGACGGCTGGGTGGTACGCCAGAGCCCTCCCCCGGGAACTCCGCTTTTAAGAGATACGGTTATTGTCCTGGAACTGGAATAGGTTTTTCATTAAAAAATGAGCAGGGATTTTTTATTCCGGAACATGGAAATTCTAGAAAAATACAATCCCTCACTTTTTAATGAGTTAAACAATAAAAATATAAATAATCCGGATGAGGAAACAAAAATTGAAATATCGTCTTCCGGTGAGCCCACCCTTTTAATAAAAGGAATTTATATACATTCCCGACGTGATCCCAAAAGGGAAGGAGAACGCATTGCGGAAGCTGCTTTAATTAATGGCAGCGATGAAAATACACCTGTGATAATTTTAGGACTGGGTCTTGCGTACAGTGCAATTTCACTGGCAGAAAAATTTCCTGAGAGGCCTATCATAATAGCAGAAAAATACCATGGTTTATTATTGAAGGCAATGGAATTTAAGGATCTGGAAAAATTATTCACTCATCCTAAAATAATCTTTGTACTGGGGGGAACGGGAGAAGCACTGGGTTCTGCACTTTCGGTATTGGAGCATACCCCCGGATCTGAGCCTTTGGTGATCCAGAACAAGGCTCTGTACAGCCTGGATGAGGACTGGTATAAAAATGCAGAGAACCAGATAAAGATCCGGGAGACAAGGGCAAACGTAAACAGGGCAACCCAGAAACGCTTCGGAAAACGCTGGGTGAAAAACCTGAGTAAAAACCTGGAAAGCGTAAAAACAATTCCCGGCATTAAGCATTTAAGGGATCTCTTTAAAGCGAAGAATATTCCGGTTTTTCTTGCGGCAGCAGGCCCCACCCTGGATATGTCTTCTGCTATGTTAGGCGAAATTCAGAAGCGCTGCATTACTGTAGCGGCGGATACCAGCCTGAGGTTTTTTATACAAAGGGGGATGGAGCCTGATTTTGTTGTATCTGTAGACCCACAGTACTGGAACTTCCGCCACCTGGACAGGGTACCCTCCCCTGGAAGCAGTTTAATTACAGAATCCGCAGTATACCCTCCCTCATTAAGGCATGAGTTTGGGAGGATCTTCCTCTGCAGTTCTTTTTTTCCCCTGGGAAAATATATGGAAAATGAGGTGGATCCAAAGGGAGAACTGGGTGCCGGGGGCTCTGTTGCAACCAGTGCATGGGATTTTTCCAGGCTCCTGGGAGTAAAAACTATATGGATAGCAGGGCTGGATCTTTCTTTTCCGGAATTAAAAACCCATTTTAAGGGAGCTCTTTTTGAAGAAAAATCCCTTTCGGAATCCAGGCGCTGTTCCCCTGCAGAAACCTGGAATATGAAGGCATTGAGGGACGGTCAGCCCTTTTTATCAGCCAGCATGGGCGGCGGTGAAGTGCTGACAGATAAACGTCTTTCGTTATACGCATCCTGGTTTGAAAACCGCTTTTCCCTGCATCCGGAAACAGAAAACTATACTACCTCGGACAAGGGACTGGCAATTAAGGGATTAAAAACTGAGAGTCCGGATAAGCTTTTGGAACTTCCCCAATGCCGAGAAGAAATAAATAAGATTCTGGAAAAAGCATACAGTGAAATTGACGGCGAATTTAATTCACTGGAAAATAAAAAAACCAGAAGCGAAAAATTTATTGGCACAAAAAAAACCCTGCTTCTGGAACTGGAAAATATAAAAAGAACCTCGTTTAATGCAGGGGAGGAAGCAGGTATAGCATTGTCCAGATGCAGGCTGAATAAACTCGGAGACAGGGAAAAAGATCAGATAATAATAATGCTGGATAATGCAAATAATATAATAAAAAACAGTGCCGTAAAGGAAATTGCTGGCTTCCTTTTTCCCGATTCTGCGGACTGGGAAACTGAGGGCAAGGGCGGCGGAGATTCTGAAAGCTCATCTTTTATTAGGTTTTTGGAATTTTCTGCCAGGTTTTATAGGGAACTCTATATGGCAGTAGATTATACCCTTAAGGAATTAATATGAGAGCCGGCTTGAATTTGCCGATAATTAAAATTGTAATGAAAGTGAAATTTATACCATTAACAATAATTTTTTTCCTGCTTACCTCTCTTTGCCATTCATTCGATCTGCCCCTGAACAGGATAGAAGACGATTCATACCTTAGGGCATCCCTAATGGATTCATGGCTGAGAAACAATTTTGTGAATGTGGCAGGAAATGCCCAGGAAGTATACACACTGAGAGGCGGAACCCAGGTTCATGTGAGGATGGAAACCTCTCCCAGAAACCTGGAAGAATTTGCCATAGTCCTTGCCAGGGGACAGAGCGGAAACTTTTCCAGCTGGAACCAAGGTTCCTGGTCATTAATAAGACGGCGGGACAATAACCCCCAGGGGTCCAGAATCCAGTACTTCCCCAGAACCGACTTTAACACCTATATCCAGTTCCGGCCTTTTAATAATGAAAGGTCATTTATGGATGTGGTAGTTTACGATGCATTTTTAATTCGTTCTCTTCCCCTGCCTGTCCCCTTTGAAAGACTTCTAACCATGCCCATGGAAGAAATATTTAATCTGGCTGGAAGGGGTTTCCCCGGGCATTATTTTGAACCCATCCCTGCAATGTATAGGGACAGCATGGATTTAATTTCTGCCCTTCGCCCCAGACTTCAGGAACTGGTTTTTATGGATGACGGCGCAATAAATGAAAACGGTGAATTTATATTTATAGAATCTTTATTATCTCAGGAGGGCAGCGGAGGAGTTAACTGCTCAGGCTTTGCAAAATGGGTGGTGGACGGAATTCTAAGACCCTTTACAGGAGAAAGACTCTCCATCGCTCCGTTAAAACTCCCCTTTGGGGACAGGGGTTCTACCTATACCGATGTCTGGGAAGATCTGCGGGATCCCTTTTTTGGTTTGGACTGGATCAGAAACCTGGCTTCAACAGCAGGCATAACAATACTCTCACCCTCTTTTTCAAATCTTGATGAAATAGAAGTAAGGAGCTTCCCCTATTCACAGTTAAATACAAGGCTCTCAAACGGGGGAATTAGAATAAGTAATCCGGAGTTTATTGAAAATGCAGGATTCCCTGTGGAATCGCTTCTGCCTCTTTTATACTCACTTGCAATAAATGAGCCCGGGCATATTTATCTTGCCGCTGTAAATAACGAAATAGGACTCCCTACAACCCAGGTAAACCCAAGGGGCATTCCCCGCATGAGGCAGTACTACCATGTTGCGGTCATTATTCCCTTTTTCAATGAGAGGGGTACCTTCCAGGTGGCTGTTTTTGAAAGTGCTGCCGAAACTTCCATCACTGCCTTTATTTCCAGGTATCCGGGAGAATCGGTAAATTTGGTCAGAATCCCCATTGATGGCAGATTTGACCCGTGATATATTCAAATTTATGATACCTCTAATAAAAGAACTCTTAAAAACAGAACCCGGGGGACAGGAAATCTGCGTCCAGGGCTGGGTAAGAACCAAGCGCGATATGAAGAACCTGGTCTTTGTTGAAGTAAACGACGGCTCCTGCTTTAATAGCATACAGTGCACATTTAATACAGGAAGCGATGCAGAGAGCAGCATAGTTCAAACCCTGGCAGAACTCGGCACAGGTGCTGCTGTCAGAATTACAGGGAAACTTGTAGAGTCTCCAGCCTCCGGGCAGAAAGTTGAAGCCGCAGCAGAATCCATTGTCATTTTGGGAAACTCCCCTGCCGAAACCTACCCCCTGCAAAAAAAGCGGCATTCTCTGGAATTCCTCCGGGAGATTGCACACCTGAGACCCAGGACAAACACCTTTGGAGCAGTGGCAAGGGTACGCAACAGGCTTGCCCTGGCAATTCATGAGTTCTTCCAGGAGAGGCATTTCTTCTATGTTCACACCCCTATAATAACAGCAAGTGACGGGGAAGGTGCTGGAGCTCTTTTCCAGGTGACCACCCTGGACTTAAATGCACTGTCAAAATCCGGCAAGGAACCGGATTATAGCAAGGACTTTTTTGGTAAGTGGACAGGGCTTGCTGTCACAGGACAATTGGAAGCAGAAGCCTATGCACAGGCACTCACCAGGGTTTATACCTTCGGCCCCACATTCAGAGCAGAGAATTCCCACACCACCAGGCATCTTTCGGAGTTCTGGATGATAGAGCCGGAAATGGCTTTTGCAGAACTTGAAGATAATATGGCATTGGCTGAGGATTTTTTAAAATACCTATTTAAGGCAGTAATAAATGACTGTTCAGATGATCTAACTTTCTTTAGTAATTTTTACGAAAAGGGAATTATAGAAACACTGGAACTTGTAGCAGAATCCAAATTTGCCCATATTAGTTATACGGATGCAATTAAGGAACTGGAAAAATCCGGCGAGGAATTTGACTTTAAGCCGTACTGGGGATGTGATATACAAACCGAACATGAAAGGTTCATAGCAGAAAAACTTGCCAAAGGTCCCATTATAGTTACAGATTATCCAAAGGAAATTAAGGCTTTTTACATGAAGCAGAACGGCGACGGGAAAACAGTACGCGCAATGGATGTACTGGTACCGCGGCTTGGGGAAATTATCGGCGGCTCACAGAGGGAGGATGACTTAAATAGACTGGAAAGCCGCATGGACGAACTGGGCTTTAATAAGGCAGATTACGCCTGGTACCTGGATCTCCGACGTTACGGCACTGTCCCTCACTCGGGCTTTGGCCTGGGCTTTGAAAGATTAATTCAATATGTAACAGGCATGGTTAATATTAGGGATGTAATCCCCTTCCCCCGCACTCCAGGCTCTGCAGAATTTTAATTTAGTATGCGAAATTTTTTCCTTGGCGTCTTAGCGTTTTGGCGTGAGGTTTTTTTACTTATATTAATAGTTTTTCCCCTAACGGCATACACACAGTCTGCTTCATGGGCAGTACCGGAAATAAATTCCCTCTCTGCTGTAATAATGGATGCAGAAACAGGAACTATAGTCTATTCAAAGAACCCCGACATGGAGATTCCCCCTGCATCCATGACCAAGTTAATGACCATGCATATTGCATTCAAAGAAATTTATGCCGGCAATGCATCATTAAACGAAATTATAGAACCCGGACAGGAGAGCTGGGCAAGGAACCAGCTACCCGGCTCTTCCCTCATGTACCTTGCACCCGGGCAAAGGCTCACGTTAAGGGAACTATTCCTGGGTCTTGCAATATTTTCCGGCAACGATGCAGCTGCTGCAGTTGCGCTTCGCTTTGCCCCCACAGTCGATGCCTTTATCGACATGATGAATATGGAAGCCAGGGCGATGGGACTTACGAGAACCAGCTTCGCCGATGCCTCCGGCTATTCTGAAAATAATATGACTACAGCCAGGGAGTTTGCAGAATTTACCCGGCAGTATCTGGAAGCAAATCCTCAAAGCCTTGGGGAATTTCATTCGGTAAGCGAGTTTGCATATCCCCTGGCAGTACATGTCGGCGAAGCATACAGGGATAACCCCGGAACCAGGGTGCAGAGAAACCGCAATACCCTCCTGGGCAGAGTGGAGGGAGTGGACGGTCTAAAAACAGGTTCCATTCCTGCAGCAGGCTTTAATATTGCACTTACTGCCGAGAGAAACGGCACCCGCTTTATTGCAGTAACCATGGGTGCAGAAACAGACAGAGAGAGGGACGAAGACGGGGAAGCATTATTAAACTGGGCCTTTAATACATATAAAACAATAAGGCTGTACCCGGATGATATTGAGCCGGAACGGATCTGGATGGGAAAGGAAAATTATGTTAATCTTGCGTATAACGGTACCATGGTTTTTACATCCCTTGCCATGAGGGGAGAAAATATGACAGGAGACATAGTCCTTACAACTCCCTTTATTGCCCCCCTTCCTGCCGGGACCCATGTAGGCAATTTAATTGTTTATGACAACCTGGGAGAACTAAGAACCATACCCATCATTACTGTAAGCGATATAGAGAGGGGCGGTTTCTGGAAACGGCTCTTTGACAGAATCCGCTTGTTCTTTGCTGGGTATTAACACCCTGCATTTAATATTAAATATTTAAGTGCTTTAAAAAAACATCCTTGGACACAAAATTACTTTCACCGGAAAAAACCCCGTCAATATAATAGCGCAAATATGGAATTTCCCTGTTTTTTAATACATTTTCCTTGTATTCCATAAATGCCTTGCTTTCAAAACATTCTCCCGGCTCTATATCGTATTCCACATAGTAAATATTTATGTCCTTATGGCTTTCTTCCAGAGCAGGTATATAAGCCCTCATTGCAGCCCATTGCGGACACCAGCTTTGGGTCATTACAATTACCGTCTTAGATCCCGATACCAATGCAGAATCAAAATCCCCGTTAGAAATTGCTGTTTTACAGTCTTTTTCAGTTAGTTTTTTCATACCTAAAGTATAGCATAATAAGCATTTATTTGTTATATTTTCTCATGCTAGATTATAGATTTATTTGTGACAATTTAGAGAAAGTTAAGAAAAACATTGCCGACAGGTATATGAAAGCGGATGCAGACAGTGTAGTAAAACTCTTTAGCCTGCGCAGCGAACTCACCACAAATTTGCAGAACCTCCAGCAAAAGCGAAATGCCAATGCAGCAGCCATGAAAGGAAAACTGGAACCCTCCGCCAGGGAATCTTTAATTGAAGAGGGAAAAAAATTAAAAGATTCCATAAGTGAACTGGAAGCCCAGTTAAACAAGACAGAAGCAGAACTGGAAAACGAAGCACGTAAAATTCCCAATATGGCACATCCCGATGCACCTATTGGCAAAGAAGATATAGATAATAAAGAAGTAAAGATATTCGGCACACCGCGAAACTTTGATTTTAAACCTCTGGATCATGTGGAACTGGGGCAAAAGCTCGATATTATAGACTTTGAATCAGGGACAAAAGTTTCCGGCACAAAGTTTTATTTCCTTAAAAACCAGGGAGTTTTCCTGGAACTTGCCCTAATCCGTTATGCCCTGGATATTATACAGAAAAAAGGTTTTACCCCATTTATTACCCCCGATATAGCAAAAACAGAAATACTGGAAGGCATAGGCTTTAACCCCAGGGGGGAGGAGTCCAATATATACAGCCTGGAAGGCGAGGGCACCTGCCTTGTGGGAACTGCAGAAATTACCCTGGGCGGATACCATGCAGATTCCATCCTCTCCAAAGAAAAGCTCCCTCTTCGCCTGGCAGGGCTTTCGCACTGTTTCCGCCGCGAAGCCGGGGCTGCAGGGCAGTTCTCCAAGGGTCTCTACCGGGTGCATCAGTTTACAAAGCTGGAAATGTTTGTATACTGCCTGCCGGAAGAATCAGAAGCCCTGCATGATGAACTCCGTACCATAGAGGAAGAGATCTTCAGCGGGCTGGAAATCCCCTTCAGGGTGGTAGACACCTGCACCGGCGACTTGGGAGCACCAGCATACAGAAAGTGGGATCTGGAAGCCTGGATGCCCGGCCGCGGCGATAAGGGAGACTGGGGGGAGGTAACATCTACTTCCAACTGCACCGATTACCAGGCAAGGCGGCTTAATGTGCGTTATAAGGACGATGACGGAAAAAACAAGTTCGTACACATGCTAAACGGAACAGCCATAGCGGTGTCCAGAGCGATAATTGCCATTCTGGAAAATTTCCAGGAAAAAGACGGCTCTGTTATAATGCCCAAGGCCCTCGTTCCCTACTGCGGCTTCGATAAAATTACTTAACCACTATACTGACTAGTTTATCAGGTACGGCAACTATCTTAACTATAGTGTTTCCCTCAGTCCACTTTAAGGTACCGGGCAGGGACATGGCAGTTTTTTCCAGTTCCTCTTTTGATGTACCCCTCGCCGCAGTAAATTTATCCCGGATTTTTCCGTTAATCTGCACCACTATGGTTCTTTCATCGTCCAGGGTTAAACTCTCTTCGTAAACCGGCCATTTGGAAAAAGAAACAGATTCCCTGTGTCCAAGCTTCTCCCAGAGTTCTTCTCCCAAATGCGGTGCATAGGTACTAAGCATAATTACCAGGGGTTCCCAAAACTCAGGCGGGACTGCCTTTAATTTTAAGAGTTCATTGGAATAGATCATCATCTGGCTTATGGCTGTATTAAAGTTCAGTGTTTCGGTGTCCAGGGTGACTTTTTTTATAGTCTTGTGTAAAAGCCTTACTATATCATCTTTTTTATCTGCCTCTATTACAGCACCGGCACTGCATTTTTCACCTATTGCCCATATCTTTTCCAGAAAACGCGTAACGCCAATTAAGCCTGCCGTAGTCCAGGGTTTACTCATTTCCAGGGGACCCATGAACATCTCATAGACCCTGAGGGAATCTGCACCATACTCCCTTACAATCTCATCAGGATTAATTACATTTTTTAAGCTCTTGCTCATCTTTGCAATTACTTCGGTAAGTACTTCGCCGGTGGATTTTTCTATTACAGAGCCGTCGGATTTCTTTTCCAAAAGGTCCATGGCAGCAAGGGTTTTGTCCTTTCTCTGATAAGCGAAGGATGTAATTAATCCCTGATTAACAAGGCGGATAAAGGGTTCCCTGGTATTCACAAGGCCAAAATCGTAAAGCACCTTATGCCAGAATCTGGCGTATAACAAATGGAGAACCGCATGTTCCACGCCTCCCACATAAAGGTCAACAGGAGCCCAGTAGTTTATTTTTTCCTGGGCGGCAAAGGCGGAGCTGTTTTCCGGGTCCAGATAGCGGAGGTAATACCAGCAGGAACCTGCCCACTGGGGCATGGTATTTGTTTCCCGCCTTGCCTCTCCTCCGCATACCGGGCATACAGTATTAACCCAGGAAGAAATCGCCGCCAGCGGGGATTCCCCTGTACCGGTGGGTGCGTAGGAATCTACATCGGGAAGTCTTAAGGGGAGGTCTTCCTCCCTGAGCGGCACTATGGCAGAGCCTGTTTTAACTTCGCAGTTTTTGCAGTGCACAACGGGAATGGGCTCTCCCCAGTAACGCTGGCGGCTGAACACCCAGTCGCGGAGTTTATAGTTCACTGCCTTTTCACCCAAACCCTGCCCGGCTAGATGGGTAACTATCTTTTCCTTTGCTTCGGCTGTAGGAAGCCCGGTTATTAAACCTGAGTTAACCGACCAGCCATCCTCAGTAAACGCCCCCTCTTCAATATTTTCTATTTGTTCTTTGTTATTTATTATTTGTTCTTTATCCTTAGAAACCACCTGAACAATCGGCAGACCAAAGACTTTGGCAAATTCCCAGTCCCTCTCATCATGCCCTGGAACTGCCATAATGGCGCCCGTACCGTAACTAATTAAAACATAGTCGGCAATCCAGATAGGGATCTTTTCATTGTTAACCGGGTTTATTACATAGGCACCTGTAAAAACTCCTGTCTT
>Ga0099364_10011439_pt1 | contig 12132 bp, 9 predicted proteins | sample TergutTh196P3_FD_73070 | JGI IMG/M metagenome (GOLD analysis project Ga0099364, IMG submission 73070) | Microcerotermes parvus P3 segment gut microbial communities from Pointe-Noire, Republic of the Congo - Th196 P3 | ecosystem: Host-associated > Arthropoda: Insects > Digestive system > Gut ...
AATCCGCGAGTGTGTCGTCAACATCGTCGTATATTCCGGCAAGGTGTTCCAATACCGAATCCTTATGCTCCTGCCGCATTTCCCATATATAAACGGGTCGGGAATTATATAAGGACGCTTCGGTGTCGGCTACGTCAAACACATATTTAAGACGCGGGTAACTTCCCGTATCGTCAATAAGCGCGATACCCTTTGAACCTTTCCGTACCCAACGATTAAAACTGTCGTTCCACGTTTCAAGCGGAGCGCAAGCGATTGAATCGGGTCGTTGCGCGTGTATCAGCAGTTGTTCGGGGAACGTGTATTTATACATTTTCGCCGCGCTGTCGAGGAAGTCCGTCCAACTGCCGCGATTTTCGGTAATATTACTCGCCGCCCGTTCAGCGACGGCTTGATATAATTGTAATTTGGTTGCCATTCGGCTTACACCTCCGTTTCTTCGTCATAATTTGCGGAATCAAAAGAGAGTTCGGAAAACTCCGCGTCGGTCATACCGTCTAATATTTTAAGCGTGTTTTCGGCGATTTCCGTTATTTCCGGCTCGTCGAAGTCCGGCATGGCGGCGCGGATTTCATCTATGAGCGCGGTTCTGCTGTTTACGCCAAATATGCAAATAAAGTTTTCCTGCTCTACGGTGAAAGTCGTTAAATTCATTTAATCTCGTACCTCCTTGTCGTTTTCGCGCTCTGATGTGGGTTTATGTCCACCCTGCGCCGCTTTTCGTTTGCCTTCTTCAAGACGTTCCATAAGTGTTGACGGTCTTGTTTTCTGTTTGTCTTTGGGAATACCGACAACGAATATCCTTTGCTCATTTTTCTTTTCGGCGTTTACCGCTTCTGATAAATCCATAAGCGATATTGCTTTTCCGGCGTTTACGTCCGCTTCCAGTTCAGCTACGGTCTTTCCGCTATATTCTTCCGACCTTGTACCAACTTGAGACAAGGTATCAGACGCGCCGATTTCAGCGTTCTGCGCGGTCATTTCGGGTAACTGCGCCCGTTCTTCACCGAGGAAGCCGTCAATTTCAATAAAGCCTGCGTTATCAATGTAATGCGAAGAAAAATCGCCGTTATATTTTAACGCGATAATGTCGCCGATAATAAGGTCGCGCCCTGCGTATTCGGCGGGGTGTTCCGCGTTAATAGAAGTAAATATATTGTTAATAACGGGATAGCGGTCTGAAAGAAATTCAATCCGTTCCGTTATAGGCGCGGTGTATACAAGTTCGTAATTTTTTCTTTGTACGTCTATGCCATAACTTTGCAATTCGTCAATCGAAATTAAACCATGACTGCGTACCAATTCGCTTTTTAGTTGATATATCCCGAATTGATTACCGTTGCCATGCAGTAAATCGGATTCGCGGCTTCCTTCGCTGTTTGCGGCAATAGCCAACTGCGCCGCGCGAATGGGCGACATTTCCCAATCGGCTTTTGTAATACCGCAAAAACCCTCGCTGCTGAACGTGATTATTTCGTCGCGGTCGAGAGCGAGTGCTTCGGTATTATCTTGATAAAGCATATATATGGGGTGGTCAGCGTCAAAAAGTTCAACAGCCCTGCCGACTGACAACGGAAACATATCCGGCTCGGTATATCCGTATTCGTTCATTTCCGCAACCGTCCAAGACGGGTCGGGCAACGTCATATCAACAACGGCAATCTGTTCTGCAACGGCTTTTTCTACGGGTTCAGCCGTGCCGTCGCGTAAGGTTTCGTAGATTGTTGTATATTCTGCGGCAAGACGGATAGCGTCGTCGGGGGTTTTACCTCCAAGCGTGGCGTTTACGTTGCCGTAATTACCTTCACTAATACAGAGATTAAGGTATGCCGCGCCCATTTCTAAATGTTTAAGTAAGCCGCTCCTTGTTTCGTCAAAATCCCCTAAAAGATAAGAAAATCTGTGTACGCTTGCTTCGTTTTCACCCGGCAATTTGAAATGAACGGCTATCCCAAGTTCCTCGTCGCCGTCGCCGGGACTGCCGTACTTTTGTATATTTTTATCGCGTATCGCCTTTTCCTCAGTTATAATTTTATTGTCCGCTTCGGCTAACGGGAGTATTTCGCCTTTATTGAAAACCTTTTGGTCAAGCCTGTCCCCGCCCGCGTAACGAATCACTTTCTCAATTTCAACATAGGGATATTCGGCGGTTACGGCTTTTTTTAGGATTTCAATATCGGAGTAAGCGAGTTCCTTATCCTTTGCGAAATTTTCGTCGGTATCTTTCCAACCGTAGATTTCCGGGTGTGTGTAATAAAAATCGGTTTCCGCTTTTAATACGTTATAAAATCCGCTCACATTTTTACTGTCGCCTATGTCGTAACGGTCGCTTATGGAGTGGACTTCATTATCGCCGCGCTTGAAATACACCGTTATGTCGAGTTTGTCATAGCCGCCGTCCAATATTTCGCGGACTTTCGGTTCATAACCTCTTATAAATTTATCAGCTTCGGCAAACGGCATAGCGGTCGGCGTTTTGAAAAAATCGGGTCGGTACGCGCCGCCTTCGCAATATGTGAACGCAATCCACGGTTCGCCCGTTCGTTTTGTGTTCTCCTGCGCCACAATAAAAGCAAACTCTTTTTTATAGGTATTTTCGCCGAACACTTCAAAAAACTTTCCTAAACCGCCGTGATTGCCTGTCGGTGGAAGTTCCAAATCGTTTAATTCCATTTTGCCGTCGTTCGCCGCAAGGAACGCCGCGATTTCGCCTTGCCAAAAGTCCTTGTCGTTAGGGGTTAGGCTCGGTGTCTGCGATAATTCCGCAAGGGTATTTTCGGCACGTTCACGCGCACCTTTGCTCATTTCAACGGTGTATGAATCCCTTATAGATGAATGACCGACGTTATTGAAAACAAAATCAACGTCTGTGTCCTTTAAGCCGCCTGCTACGAAATAGTTGGCGCGGCTGATAGTATCGGTTAATTCCCCGCGTCCAATGTCGCTTGAAAGACCAGATTCAACGAAACCGAAAACTTTATTGTCAACGGCGATTGTGGCGTAATACCAACCCGTATGACGGTTATCGTCGCCGCCGTCGCTAAGTTCCACGTTCAAGAATTTATACGGTTTCAAGCCGCGCCGTTCAGCGTTTGCGTTGTCCTCCGCTTCACGCGCTTTAATCGCAACAGCCGCCCGCGTTTTGGTTTCCGCTACGATTTCCGGGTTATATCGCGCAAGCGTGTTATTGACGCACTCGTTTATTGTGCTGTCTTTTCGGGCGGTGGCGTTGCTGTGCATACCAATACCCATACTGCCGCCATTTTCGAGTTTGAGCATAATGTCGCTTTGCCCTCTGTATTTGCCAGTACAAGGTTGTATAAACACACTTGCCGACTTTACGCCGAATGTCTGCGCGATAATGTTCAGCCGTTCGTCAAGCGGCAAATGCGCGTGTCGTTTTGCGTACTCAAAGCCTTTTTCCTGTAATTCCGAATATTGCATATTTTCACCACCGTTCATAGTTTCGTTATTTTGTCCGTCAGACCGTTCGGGTTTTTCGTCAGTCAACAAACCCTTTTGCGCCAGTTTTTCCGCAATCGGAATCGCTGTAATCGCGGCGCGGAGTTCAAGCAATTTTTTAACAGCCGTGTCCCCCATATAGGAAGTCCTACGTCCCTTGTTTTGGTAAGAGCGGTACGATAAACTGCCGTTTTCTTTAATCTCGAAGCTAACGAGTTTATTGTTAAACCAACCCTTTGTGGCAAGCGGCACGTCAATGTCATACAGCGCGAATAATTCAAGCAGATTGTTTTTGCCTGTATATTGCACTGTTTCTACTTTGAAATTGCCGCCGCTTTCAATAATTCCGGCGTTCGTTTTGATTTGCTCAATATGATTGTGTTTCGCTTCCTTATCTGCGGCGGCTTTGCTTGCGGCTATTTCCTCGCGCTTTTCACGGTCTTTTTCGGATTTTATACCTTTATAAATGACGTTGTGCTGTTCCGCGTCCTCGATACGCCCGGAAATTGCCGCCCAATCGTAACGGGCAAACTTCTCCGGGTCGGCGAGTGCGTCGTCAAGCAGTTTCGGGGCTTTCTCGAAAATGCTGTCTATCTGCGCTTCAAAAAAGCGTTCCTCAAAACGGGTGAGAGAAACGCCAAGCGATACCAAAAAACCGCTATCCGTGCCGACATGAATCAGCGTATCGTCGCCGATAACGCCGCTCAGATGTTGCGCGTAAAGTGAATATTTACCCATAGGCGGCAATACGTCTACGCGGGTTCGTTTTAATTCGCGGTTAAATTGCCCGTCATTAAACAGCAGACGGCGCAAAACCGTACTTCCGACAGGCTCGGTTTCCTTGTAATTCAGCGTTATGGTTGATTCGGGTTTCCCGAACACGCTCTCGCGGAGTATGGAAAACGATTTTAACGATAAATAATTGTTAATGGCGTGGTCGCGGTTATCGTCGGGGTCGTAGCCGAAGATATAGCCGTAGTCGTGTTTGTCGCCGTCCGGCAGTTGTTCCGTTAAATGAACAAGTACGCCTGTGTTTTCGCTATCCTCCGGGTACGGCGTTTCGTAAGTATCAAGCCGCCCGGATTTTGTAACATCGGCGTATTCGTCAAGGATAAATCGGTCGTAGGCGATAGCGTCAAGGCGGCGGTAGACTTCACCTTTTACGGTATTATGGAGTTTATTTGTCATTTGTTTATCAGCGAGTAAATCCACAAGTTCCGCGCTGTATGTGTCGATAAGCGTTTCATAATGCCCGCCGTCATGTACCGCATTACGCCCTGTACCTCTTTGCCAGTCCGCGCCCGTTGCCGCAACCGCAAGCAGTTCCTCGTTCGCGCATAATGTGTCAACGAGAACCCTAAACGCTATATCATACTTAGCGTCGAGCGTTTCAGCTTGTTCCATAGCGGCGAGTTGTTCGCGGATAGGTTTTTCTTTATTTGTTGGCGGTTCGTTGTTGATTGCGCCGTTAATAATGTTGTTATTCTCGGCGTTCATTTCGGCGGCTTCCTGTTCGATAACGGGCGGGTCGTTTGGATAGTGGAATAAATAGGCTTCCCGTAAACCTTCCATTGTTGCGCTTTGATAATCGGCTTCCAACATCACCAAATCACGTTCTTGTGTTTCGGCGGGAATGTTAAAATCCGTAAACATTTTACGAGAGTAATCCAATATCCGGCGTATCATTTCTTCACGGTTATTCAGAACGTCAGCTAACGGCATTTCCGGCGCGGATAATTCTGTTTCCGCAGTTATCGCCGCTTCCGGCATTTCTAACGACATTTGCTGTTCGCCGATGGCAAAGGCAATATTACGCTCTTTGACTATTTCTTGAAATTTACCGTCAATCGCGTCAATCATTTCAGCCGACGTTTTGCGGATTGTATCAAGGGAAGCGTTAAGTTCCTTTAATTCTTTACCTCTCGACCATTCCGCAAGATAACCGAATGAGTTTGCGCTTGTTTCTATGCCGAAATATTGGCATACGGCGTATGATACGCTTTCCGCTTCCACTTCTTCGGTTCGGCGGTCTTTGGGTTGCGCGTTCTCGTCAAGTAACCGCAACGATTCTAAGTCATGCAGTTTGTCGTGGGTCATTTCATGTATGACAGCGCATACGGTCTGAATCTCGCTCATACCCTCGCGTATGCCGATTTGTTCACCGAAACGGCAGTAACCGTCTTTTCCTTCTTCCATTGGTTCAAACACAATAGGAAGCGGCGATACTTCGCGGAGCGCGTCCATGAACGCCTCGTACTGCTCAACATTACCCGTAAGGTCTTGTACGAGCGTAGGGAGCGGCTTACCGTCAGTTTGGCTCACGTCAAATACATTAGCAATCTTAAACCGCGCTATCTTCTGTTCTGTATACTCAACAACAGGCGTACCGTCCTCGCCGATTATCGGTTGCCGCGTGTCGGGGTCGAGTTTTTCTTTTTCCTCGCGTTTGGTAAATGGTGCGGGAGCGAATATTTTAATGGCTTTTTCGCCTTTTTTAACATTGCGTTCAAATTTATTTTGCCATGAAGTAAATCCTGCGACTAAGGTTGCGTCGGGTTTTTGTAAATGGATAAGCAGGGTGTTACGGGTACTGTATTTGTGGAAACGCGACATAGTTTTGAGATAATTGGCGTATGTGTCGCTGTTAAAAAGGTCTTTTACTCCCTGTTCGAGTTTCGCTGTAATTTCCTTTACTTGCATTGAATCAGCCAACTATCTCACTCCCTTTCTTCGTGTTTTTTCGGCTTATCACCGCGTTCATCTTTCTTTGCGGTATCTTGTTCAGCCGCTTTTTTCTTTGCTTTATTTAATTTTTCTTCAAGCGTAGCAGGCTTTTTTGGCTTTTCGGGTGATTTTTTATCAGCTTGCGGAATAACGTCCGAACCGACGCTCAATTCATTTTTATTTTGATGTTCGAGCAGTTTATCAACCGCCCAATTTGGCAATTTAGACGGGTTGGCAACTCCGGCAATTTGCGTTCTGTCATAGCCGCTTTCCTTTCCGCTAAATAAATTCTTAACGAATACGGCTCTACCCCGCGCTTCGGCGTTCGCTCCAAAACCACCCGTACAAATGGCAAGCTGATGTTCCGCGCTTCTGTATTCCGGCGCGAGGATTTCTGGCTTTATAATCACCAATTTCCCTTCATAGTCGCCTTTGTAGCTGTCGGGTATGCAATCGGTAGCGGTCATTGTTTGAAACGGTAAACCCGATTCGCGCCGCTCTGTTTCAAGTTGCCCTACAAAACCGTCAACGCGGGTTACAAACTCGCGCATGGCTTCAACGTAATCGGCTGTTACCGCGCCGTCGTACCGTTCTTCTAATCCGAGAGGGTTATCGCGCCTTATATTAACGACGAGATACGGGTCGGCAGCTTCCGGGTTTTCGGCGATAATTACGAATTTACCCGCTATCTGCAAACAGATTTTTTCCTCGTAACCCTCAATATTGCGTTTATCCGGCTTTTCGCTTCCTTCAAGCCCTGCGGGGATTTCCTGTTTCTTAAAATTGTAGAGTTTGTCGTGTATTTCATCACCGATTGCAGTAAAAAACGCCCCTGTTTGGGCGTAGTTATAATCTTCATCGGGATTTCTGCTTACAAGGCTGATTTTATTCATATCGTAGAGCGCGGCAAGCGGTCTGTCGTACATCATCAAGTAATCCGTTTCTTCCTGCGTAAACTCGCCGACATTTTCCTCTATCATATTTATTAAAGCGCCGAGTTCTGCAAGGTCTATATTGGGAAAATCCGCGTTTTCGTATTCGCTACGCAGTCTTTCATTGACGATTCTATCGTAAACATGGGGAAATGAGCCTTTACCAAAATCGTCGCCCGTAAACATAACGGCGTAAGGGTCGCTTTCACGCAAAAAATTAAGCGCGTTGTCCGCGTTTGTATTTATGTTGACGTAATTTATTTCCCATTCGCTGTTTATTCTGCTTAAAATAAACGGTATGCTTTTGTCGCCCTCTCTTACAAGCGGCATTATACCCTCAATCATTTCATTAAATTTCATGCCAAAGTCCTCACTTTCTCGGTTGTTGGCTCATGCCCGTCCACGGGCGCGGCGTTTTCCTCCGCTATTTTTTTGTAATATTCTAATCGGTCATGCAGGGTTTTCTTTTTATCGCTGTCGTCTTTTGGGTCGTTGTTTCCGATGATACCGTCTATGTTGTTGTAATTGCCCTCAACGCTCATTTCAGCATTGCGGAGAGGATTGTCGTCGGTAAAATCGCGCCCTTGCCGTTGGCGTGTCTGTTCTTTCGGCATATTACTTTTTCCTCCCATCATCAAATATCAGTTTGAAATTAACATAACCGTCGCCTGTATCATCAAGGGCAACGGTCGCGTCATATTTTTTGCTTGTCTTTTCCGAATACAAACCTTTTAACGCAACCCGCCCGTCTTTGAGTAAAGCGGCAACGATGGCGGCGGTCAACGGCTTTTTCTTTGCCGTCCAAAACTTAGAATCCTTCCACAACTTGAAGCCGCAGGAGTTCGTATCACAAAAGAACCCTTTTACGGATTCACGCACAGCCGCGCCGCAACGGGGACATACGCCGAGTGATTCGCTTGCGGTTTTGTTACCGCCGAATAATCCCGCGTATTCCAGCTTCGGAGCGTTGTTTTCATTGACAATCGCCGTTATAAACGCCGCTATATCATTCATAAAATCGGTTTCGGATAATTCCCCGCACTGTACTTCCATGAGCCTGTTTTCCCATTCTGCCGTAAGTTTCGGGGAAGTCAGCGTTTCGGGCAGTACGGCTATTAAATGTTTGCCTTTGTCGGAGGGGATAAGGTTTTTCTTTTGCCGTTCCACAAAACCCGATTTAACGAGTTTTTCGATAATCGCGGCGCGTGTCGCGGGAGTGCCAAGCCCTTTACGCTCCGCGTCGTCGGGCATATCTTCCGCGCCTGCGTTCTCCATAGCCGAGAGCAAAGTGTCCTCCGTGTGCGGGCGTGGGGGAGAAGTCGAGCCTTCTTTTACCGCCGCCGTTACGTTGTCAAATGACTGCTGCTCAACAAGTTCGGGCAGAGCGTTATCGTCCTCGCCGTCCTCTGTTTCGGGTTTCGTTTTGAGCGTTGTCCTGTATTCCGTTTCAATCGCTTTCCACCCGTCTGTTATAACGGTTTTACCTTTTGCGGCAAATGAATAACCGCCGCAGTCCAGTACCGCAGTAACCGCTTCGTAAGTATGAACGGGAGCGGCAGCGCAGAGCATACGGTTTACGACAAGGTTTACAATGTCCCGTTCCCCGGACGGCAAAGCGGAAAGGTTGGTTTCAAATATCCCGAATGTAGGAATAATGGCGTGATGGTCGCTGACTTTTTTATCGTCTATGAGCCTGTCAATATCGGGTTTGAAATCCGTACCGCCTATAAAAGTTGAGTTTACTTTGAGCCACACAATTATTTCTTCTGCCGTTCCGCGCATATCGGAAGTTAAATAACGGCTGTCAACACGCGGATAGGTAAGCAATTTCTTTTCATATAACGATTGCGCGTATTCGAGCGTTTGAGCCGCAGTAAAACCGTAAAGCCTGTTAGCTTCCCGTTGTAAGGTTGTCAAGTCGTACAGTTTAGGGGGAGCAGCAGTCTTTTTTTGCCGTTCCACCGAACGGACAACGGCGGTTTTACCGTCGCAGGCGGCGCGGATTGTTTCGGCTTCCTGTTTGTCTTTCGTCTTATCGCCGTTAGCGATAAAATCGGCAAAGTCGATATTCACCGTATAAAACGCCTCCTTTACGAATGAAGATATATCGGAATCGCGCTTGACGAGCATAGCGAGTGTCGGAGATTGAACCCTGCCCGTATTCATTGTGCTGTTATATAACACAGAAAAAAGCCGCGTCGCCGAAATTCCCACAAGCCAGTCGGCGCGTTCGCGGCATGACGCGGCGGCGTAAAGATTATCGTAATCCCTGCCATCTTTAAGGCTGTTGAATCCCGCCTTAATAGCCGCGTCCTCTAACGATGAAATCCATAACCGCATAATCTTTTTGTTGCTTTTTGCGTGGTCGTAGACAAGCCTAAAAATATTTTCGCCCTCACGTCCCGCGTCGCAGGCATTTATGACGCAATCCACGTCGGGGCGTTTTATTAATTCTTTGATTATTTTAAGTTGCGCCGCTTTATCCTTTGACGCAACGTGCTTCCATTTTTCGGGGATTATCGGTAAATCAGCGTAACGCCATTTTGCGTACTGTTCGCCGTAAGCGTCCGGCGCGGCGAGTTCCAGTAAATGACCCGCGCACCATGAAACAAGATAACCGTTACCCTCTAAATATCCGTCGCGTTTTTGGGTTGCTCCAAGTACGGACGCAATACTGCGGCTTACCGAGGGTTTTTCTGCGATAATTAACTGCATTTGTGATTCCTCCTTTTGATTTTTGATAAAAAACATAAAAAAACCGCCGAAAATAGGCGGTAAATGTGGAAATATACACATTTTTATGGTATGCTTATGGTTGATATATAAGCAAAATTCATTATTTCGAGGTTTTCAAGAGTATGGGAGTAGCAAATAAATTTTTAGTTGAATTATTAAATACGCTGGATTTTACAGATGAAAAATTCGACGAAATGAAGAAAGAGTACCGCGTTCAACGGGTTAAAAATAAAGCGGCTGAAAACCAAAGCAAAAAGCCGCTTGTTTCTGATGATGTGCTTGACGCGGAGGATTTTATATTTGAACCGTTCATACAGGAGCGAGGAAGCTGAGATAGCGGAAACTTGCTTTTTGCCACGCATAAAAACGATAAGTCGCAAAGATATATAATTAAACACGCTTTTTGCGATTGCGCCGCAAACGAATATGTCTACTGTAAAATGGCGCGGGCGTTAGGATTGAAAATGCCCGACGTTAAGCTGTTCCGTTTGGCAGACCCGTTTGATGAAACGATATTTAAGTCTGAATATGTCGTTGGTGTCGAGTATTTGAACATTGTTGATATAGAACCCAACAAAGAAACCATCGGAAAATCAAAGAACGCCGACGATTATTATAAGTTTAATACTTTGTATAAATTGTTTTTGGAACAAGACAGCCTTGAATTGGTTTTATCTGATAACGGTTATATTTACAGGATTGATACGTCAGCGTCGTTCTTATTAGACGAAAACGCTCTGCTAACGGCAGGCTTTGAAAAAACGCCCGACGAGTACCGCTTTTTGGCGGCAGGCTTGTCAAGCAAGTGGAATTGGGACGATATGGATAAAGAATTAAAAGCGTTGGTCGAAGTATTCGGGAAAGATAAAGTCGAGGTTTTGCTTGCTCCGTTGTATGAGATACAAAAAATCCATAAACCGTATATCAGTAAATTTATAGAAACGCTTTGCTATTTCTATCCCGATTGCGTAGGCGAATACTACAACTTTTTCTTCGCAACTTTGAAAAAGCGCGTAAAATCATTTTTAAGTGCTATTGAAAGATACCATGTCGCGCCGTATTTCAAATAATACGAGCATAAACAAAAAAAGCCGGCGCTTCACATTTTTTTCGTGAAGCACCGGCTTTTATACGTTTTGTTTCATTCGGTTTTATTCTTTATCCGTATTAAGAGGAATTTCCCGCGAGGGTCTTGTATATCTGATTTCCTCTGTTGTTTGCGGTACTTCGCCGCCTGCGGCGATGAATCCTGCTTTGAATGACCTACGGGCAACATTAAAAAGCATTTCCATAACCGTTTCCTCCGCTTTGTCGTACTCGTCGCCGTCGATAAATTCACAAAACGCCTTTTCAAAATCTACCATGTTATTACTCCTTTATATTTTCTGCGAGATTGATAACCGTTAATCCGCGTTCCCGCGCCATGCGGACGGTTTGGCTTGTGCCGGAACGTCCGTGTGTCATGTATGCCACGCAAACGCCGCTGTTTTCGGTTAGGTACTGATTTCGCTTTTCCATGCAACCATTAAAATACGGCTGTTCCGAAACATAAATGATTTTATCGGCGTTATCCAACAGGGAAAAGTATGCTTTTTTATCGGATTCGCGCCAACGGGATTCCTGTTCATGGCACGGGAGAGCCATTATCAGCTTGATGTTCGGATTTTCTTCCCGCGCCCGTAAAACATACTGCGCCGCGAGGGTATCAAAACCGATTGCGCCGCCCGACAAATAAGAAAATACGCCTTTTTCGATAAGGTCGTTGAGTGTATTTTCTAAATTCTCTTGGAGTTGTTTTATTTCCGCGCCGCCGATAATCCTATGCCCTGTAAAGCAAGCTATTTTAGACTTGTCCGTTTGAACAGTACCGTTTGTGTCAGTCATATTCCGCACCTACACTTAATAAATTGCAGTATTTATATTATACAACTTATAAAGTGATATGTCAACGGAATCAAATGTTAAAAAGTTGTAAATAATATATGTGTGCAATTTATAATATTGTAGAAGGAAGGTGTTTGAAATGGAATACGAGGTTTTTGTCGCGGAAAGAGTGAGCAAGCTCCGGCAGGCGAAAGGCGTATCAGCCCGCGATATGAGCCTGTCTATCGGACAAAACGTGAATTATATAAACCATATAGAGAACCGCAAAACCGAGCCGTCTTTATCGGGATTGATTTATATATGCGATTATTTCGGCATTACGCCGCAGGAGTTTTTTGACGAGGGAAGTAAACACCCCGCGCGGTTGAAGGATTTTATAGAGGACGTAAAGCGA
>Ga0099364_10011440_pt1 | contig 12132 bp, 12 predicted proteins | sample TergutTh196P3_FD_73070 | JGI IMG/M metagenome (GOLD analysis project Ga0099364, IMG submission 73070) | Microcerotermes parvus P3 segment gut microbial communities from Pointe-Noire, Republic of the Congo - Th196 P3 | ecosystem: Host-associated > Arthropoda: Insects > Digestive system > Gut ...
AGCAGATTGAGCTTTCCATTAAGTTTTTTAGGCGGATAATTCCGGTTTTGGTGTCTGACAGCGCTGCCCCTGAAATTATTGCTTCAACAGTAGAATCATTTCATGCAGATCCAGGGGCTGTTCTTTTTCCAGAGCTTTATCTTGAAGCAGCGCAAAGATATAATGTGCGAAAACCTGGAATTCCAGTGATAGTCCTTGGAAGCCGGCGCCTTACTTATGAAAATATGCCAGATCCAACAGAAGGGTTTTATTATATTAGACCAGATACAGAGGCTGACTTATATGAAGCGGGAATAAACATTGCTTTTTTAGCTGAAAACTATGCCGCAAGCGCTGAAAACGCCCATAATAGCAATATTTTGGTGATTTATGATATATTTATGGACAATAATTTCAGAACAGCGCTTGAAAGAGGGCTTGGAAGCACTGGTTTTTCCGGAACTATTGATTATATTGAAGCTCAGAATGAGCATATTCTGTGGGAAAACTATTCATATGTGGTTTTAATAGGCTCGGCTTCGCATTTTCTTGAACAAAATACCGTAATTCCAATAATTCTTTTTTCCTGGCTTGAGCCTACATTAACTCCTTTTAATGTAAAAGTGATTTTTAATGATTCACCATGGGTTTTAGCTGGAAATACACTAGAAGTAATGGCAGACAATGGGAGTTTTTTCAGTTCAGAAATCATTGTCCTGCATAGCCGAATTCATGAAAATTCAGGGTTTTTATTGAGATTATTAAGACAGTATATTAACTTTATATAATCAAGGCAAAGACAGGTAAATTCTAAAAAATAAGTAAAAAAGACAAAAAATTAAGCCCTGAAAGCGCATATCAACCGATAATGCTATAAACCCACGATTATACAAGCTTGTATAAATAGGGTCTTTCTTTGGGATATTGATTAATGTATTTGACAAAGATATCCTAAAGAAGTATAATGGGAACACTAATTATTTTAATTAAAAATGTGGTTCCTTAAGTATCCACAATTCCATGGAATGGACAAAGGAGTAATAGATGAAACAGGGTAGTTTCAAGGTATTAAGCTTTGCTGTTTGCTTAATTTTAATGGCAGGGATTGCTGTACCAACAGTATTTGGAGATGAGTTTGCTGTACGTTATGAATCTATTTTGCTAGAGGACTTTAGCAGCGGTACTGTACGTGAATGGACAGTTGGAAGCAGAACATTTACATATGATTTTACCTGGGAGCTTGCTGCAAGTAGATTCGCATCATATGTTGACGGCGTACAATATCCCAGAATGGCATTTGCTGATGCTTTTCCAATGGCGCTTTATGGTCTTAATCGTGACGGAAGGGAAATCAGAAGCCTTGGTATAAACGGCAGATTTGATCGCCGCGGTTATAACTGGATTGATGTTTATCCAGTAAGCACAGAAACCGGTGAACCTTTTGAAATCCCCATTCCTGGCAGGGTTTCATACATTGACACCTGGGTTTGGGGTTCCAATCTTAATTATTATATGGAAGTTTACCTAAGGGATCATAATGGAATAGTACATAACCTTCACTTGGGTAGTATTGGTCATCAGGGCTGGAAAAGTTTAAGGGTGCAGATTCCCACAAACATTCGCCAGGCAAGAAGAACGGTTCCAAGATTTACTGGTTTGGATTTGGTAAAATTCAGAATATGGACAACTCCTACAGAAAGGGTAGATAATTTCTATATCTATATTGACCATATAAAAGTCTTGACTGATACTTTTGAGACCCTATTCGATGGTGATGAACTGGCAGATCCTGACAGAGTGCAGGAAATCTGGGCAAGCGCTAATTAAGGAGGCCTAAGGATGAAACGCTTTATATTTATTGTTTTAGTATTAATGTTGGCCGGTGCTATATTTGCCCAGCAAGCACCGGAGATTGGTCAGCCTGACCCAACACGTTTGGGAATTGATACAGCTCAGCAGCACCTTAAGGAAGTTTCTGTAGACAAATTTGAACAAGAAGGCTTCTGGCGCTCCCATATGTCTCCTGACGTTGGATTTACATCCTCAAGGTTGTTCAGGGGAGGCCCTTTGGGAAAAGAACCCATTCCTGATGAAGAAGGTATGGATATTCCTGATATCAATGTTCTTGGTACAAGGGTAGATTTCCTTAGAAGGGGTTTTTCCAGCTTTACCATTTATCCCATAAGACCAATACCGGTTGAAGGAATAACAAAAACCGTATCTTTATGGGTAGTTGGACGTAACTTTAACCACGAGCTGGTATTGCTTTTAGAAGACTTTTTTGGAAGGCCTTTTGAACTTTATATTGGAAGGTTGAATTTCCAGGGCTGGAGAAGAATGACAGTTGCCATTCCGCCCCAGGCAGAAGATGGTATTAATGGAATAGTTCAGCGGAATTATCACTATAATAACCACATGGGACTTAAAATAACCGGTTTCCGTATTGATGTTAATCCATGGGAAGCTTATGGCTCATATTATATCTATTTTGACGATTTAAGAGCTGTAACAGACCTTTTCGCGGAAAACAACCGCGATCCGGACGATATGCTGGACACCTGGTAAGAATCTATAGCTTTAGCTAAAGAGAGCGCCTTCTGCTTTTAAGCGGTAAGGCGCTTTTTTTATACACAAAGGCTTTATTTTGCTTTCCAGTTCTTTCGATAAATCCTGTTTTATGCATGACATATATGCATTTTTGAGCCAAAGGCCTTGAAATTTTGGCTTTTTCACTTAAATCCCTGACTGTAAAACATTCTTCTGTATCATTAAATGGTAGAAAAAGATAATAATCTTTGGGTTTTTTAAATATTACTGATTCATGCCAGGCAATTGGAATTTTATCTTCTATAGTAATACCTTTCCTTCTCCAAGAGCCTTTGCCGTCATCTATTCTTTTTTCAATGATATCAAGCAAGCTCAGTTCCAGGGTCAAGTTTGGTAAAAGGCAAAATTCCGGGGCATAAACAAGGGAGTCAAATAAATTCCATATATTTTCTTTTTTTGGGCTCTTTTTTTTTCGTATAAGTTTTCTATTTATATCATATAATTCAATATATTTTTTTATTATAATTGGGTGTATAAGCCTTACTTTATTTTTTTTGGCAAGTTTAATAATCTTTTCTTTTATACTGCCAAAACTGCCTGTCTGTACTTCGATTAATTCACCGGTTTCTGTTTGTCCGTCGCAGACATAGTTATCTATGCTTATTTCTGTTTTTTTTTCATCAGAATAACGAAATTTTAATGAACTATGCAGGCTGCTTTCTCTGTATGTGCCTATATTATTCACAGTATTCCAATAATTCCTGAGCGCTTAATAGTTCAAGAAAATGAAAGGTATCACTTGTTCCTTTGCCTTCTTTTGTCTGTATCTTTGCCACCCTAAAAGCTATCATCCTGTTTGTTGGAAGGGGCAGGGATAAAGGTATGCCATTTACATCTACAACTTGATTAAGCCTTAAACGTCCCTGGATTTCCTGGGTATCACCTTCGGGAAAAACTATATGAAACTCTTGCATGAACATAATCTAAGAATAATTTGTCTTTTTCTTATGTACAAGCCCCTAAAACACCTTAACACCTGTATAGTAAATGCAAAAAAAGTGTCTACTATGCATAATTTTTTCTGATTTTTGCTTGACTTCATGATTTTTGTGTTAAATAATGTATGAAAGTGGAAAAAGATGGAAAAAAATAGGATAAAGTGGAACAAAGGTAAGTAGGGAAAAATGGAGTATTTGTGCACCCTGGATGATAAAGGCCGGATAAGTTTACCAGCCCGTATCAGATCTAGTATTAATGAAAACTCACTCATTCTGACCAAGGGAATCAATAAAAGTATTTGGGTTTTTCTTCCTGAAGAATGGGAGACCTTTTCCAAAAAACTTATTGATTCTGCTTCATTGTCTTTATCAAAACAACTTGTTGTTCAGCATCAGTTTATTGCACCAAAAGCAGAAATGGAAATTGACAAGGCCGGCCGCATTGCTGTTCCTCAAAGCCTGCGTGAATTTGCCTGTCTTGTTCGTGATTGCAAGATCCTAGAGGTTGTCAACCATCTGGAGATCTGGGATGCAGATAGTTATAAGGCTTATGAAAAAGCCAATGAATTACAATTACAGGAGGTTTTAGAGGAAATGGGGCCTGTAACTCTGTTTAGCGGAAGCTCGGGGTAATGGCAGACCTTTCCACAGATTCTATTGATGCGGTTCATACACCTGTATTGGTAAATGAGCTGATTAAGGTATTGGAACCAAAACAGGAAGGAGAATTAATGATCGATGCCACCCTGGGGGAAGGGGGGCATAGCATGCATTTTCTTTCCAATTTTCCGGGATTAAGGATAATTGGCATTGATGCTGATCCGGAAATACAAAAAATCGCGAAGCTTAGGCTTCAAGAGTTCGGGGACAGGATAAGTTATTATTCAGGATGGTCCCATGATTTTTTTTCTGAGTATGCTTTGAAAGAGCGTCCCAGGATAATTCTGATTGATTTGGGGGTCAGCCTTTTTCATTATGAAAAAAGCGGACGTGGTTTCAGTTTTAGACGGGATGAAGAACTGGATATGCGTATAAGCAATCAAGGGCAAAGCGCTCTGGATTTAATATCCGGGCTTTCAGAAAAAAAATTAGCGGATTTGATTTTTTTTAATTCTGATGAGAGGTTTTCAAGGCGCATTGCCCGGGAAATTGTAAAGGCGAGATCGTTGGAGCCGATTTCCAGCTCCAAAACTCTATCCCTGATTGTAGAAAAGGCAGTGCCGCCGGCTTATCGCCGAGGTCCTGTTCACCCTGCAACCAAGACGTTCCAGGCTCTTAGAATAGCTGTTAACGGGGAGCTTACAAGGCTTGAGGAACTTTTGGAAAACGCATTGCGGGTTCTTGATACGGGAGGGAGAATGGGAGTTATCAGTTTTCATTCTTTGGAAGATAGAATTGTAAAAAATTTTTTTCGTAAGAAGAACAAAGACTGTATCTGCCCGCCGCAAACGCCGATATGTAGATGTAGAGGACAGAGGATAGTAAATATCCTGACAAAAAAGGGATTAAGAGCCGGCTCTGATGAAGTCAAGGCAAATCCTCCGTCCAGAAGTGCTTGTTTGCGTGCAATAGAAAAATTAATTGATGAGGAATAATAAGTGTTTAAAGGGAAATTGCTGCTTTATTTTATTGCTTTTACCATTCCAATGTTCCTGGGCATAAGCGCCTGGCAATCTGTCCGTTATTCAAATCTGGAGAGACAGGCCAGGGTCCTTGAGGCAGACCAGGAAAAATGGGTGGAAAACAACAAACGCCTGATTGCAGATATTGCCACTATCACATCCTCAGAAGAAATTGAGAACGTAGCCCGTTATGAGTTGAATCTGGAAAAAATAAGGCCAGAAAATGTTTTACAAATTTGGATAGACAGTAATTAAGGGTTTTCTGATGAAAGTGACAGCGCAAGCTTCAAGTTCTCTTTTTAATAATTCTTTGCTCATGACATTTGATGAATTAATGCATAAATGTGAAGAAATTCTTTTTTTCGGAGAGGAGAAGGGATTTCAATCTGTTTGTATTGATTCAAGAAATGTAAATAATGGCTCTCTTTTTGTAGCCCTGGAAGGTCAAGTCCAGGACGGACATTCATTTATAGAGTCTGCTATCAAAGCCGGAGCATCAGGGATTATGGCTTCCCGCTCAAAACTTGATAGTTTTGATATAGTAAAGATTGCAAAAAAATACAAAAAGACACTTTTGGTTGTTGAAGATACACTTAAGGGCCTGCAGAACGCAGGGCGCATTTATCTTGAAAAATTTCCCAGCCTTTTAAAAATTGCCGTTACAGGTTCTGCTGGAAAAACCACAACAAAAGAAATAACAGCTTCTATAATAGGACAGGAAAAAAATATAGTGATGAACAGCGGGAACTTAAATTCAGAGACAGGTCTTCCTCTTTCGGTTTTTAATGTGCGTGCTGAACACGAGGTGGGTATTTTTGAAGCTGGCATGAATCGCAGGGGAGAAATTGCAGAACTTGCAGAAGTCTTAAAACCAAACATTGCTTTAATTACAAATATCGGTTCTGCCCATATCGGTATTCTCGGCAGTAAAAGGGCAATAGCTGAGGAAAAAAAATCAATTTTTTCACAATTTACAGGAAGCGAAAAAGCACTTGTTCCCATGGATGACAATTTTAATGAGTTTCTTTCAAAAGATGTAAACGGAAAAGTTTTATATTACGGACAAAAAAGTTTTTCTGAACTTGAAGCTGTTAAGGATAATGGACTTGATGGTACTCAAATAAAATGGAGAGGCAAAGTTATTAATTTCCCGCTGCCAGGAGAAGTTAATTTTAAAAACGCGCTTGCAGCCATTGCCATTGCAAAAGAAATTCCTGTAAGCAGCCAGAGTATTAAAGAAGGACTTGAATCAGTCAAGCCGCTTTTTGGCAGAAGCGAGATTATTAAAGGAAGGGTTACGCTTATACAGGATTGTTATAATTCCAGCCCTGAAAGCCTTGATTCTGTTCTTGATTTCTTCAATGAGCTTGCGTGGCATGGACGCAAGGTATGTGTTATAGGCTCCATGCTTGAACTTGGAACAAGTTCCAAAGAAGCTCATAAAAAAATGGGCGCATATCTTGTTACATTAAACCTTGGTATATCGAAAGATGACAAAGTATTCTTATTTGGAAAAGAGTGTGAAGCTGCTGCAGAAGTACTGGAAACAAAAAAATTAAATTATTATTGGACATGTAATATGGATGAATTAAAAAAAGCCCTTTCTTCCTATATAAAATCCGGAGACCTGGTATTGCTTAAGGGATCAAGGGGCTGCGCATTGGAGCAGCTTACACCGCTGCTTACAGAAGGAGTTGCACGTGCTTCTTGAATTTCTTTATCCCCTGGTTAGGTTTTTTACACCATTAAATGTTTTTCAATATTTAACATTTCGCAGCGCCTATGCGGCCCTTACAACGCTTTTGATCTGCTATATCTGCGGGCCAAAAATCATTGAAGCACTCAAAAGGCTTAATATAAGGCAGTCCATACGCGAAGACGGGCCTTCTACACATTTAATAAAAGCCGGTACTCCAACAATGGGCGGCAGCTTTATTATTCTTTCTGTTGTTATTTCCATGCTGTTCTGGATGGATGTAAACAACTGGAAAGTATGGCTTGCGCTTGGTGCTTTTGTCGCGTTTGGAGTTATTGGTTTTATAGACGATTACCTTAAGGTAACCAGAAAAAATTCTGACGGGCTTCCTGCGCGCAGCAAGCTTTTAGGACAATTTATAATTGCATTAGCTGTAATGCTTATTCTGTATAATTTCGGGGAAGAAGGGTATTCTCAAGTGTATTTTCCTTTTTTCAAAAATCCCATTATTGACCTTGGAGTATTATGGATTCCTTTTGGAGTGCTTCTGATTATGGGAGAATCCAATGCAGTTAATTTTTCTGACGGACTTGACGGTCTTTTAGCAGGGCTTTTAATCCTTGTGTTTTTTACCCTGGCTGTTCTTACATACCTTTCAGGCCGCGCGGATTTTTCCGAATACCTGGGGATCCCCTTTATCCAGGGAGCAGGAGAGCTTGCGGTTTTCTGCCTTGCAGCTGTAGGCGCCTGTGTTGGATTTCTGTGGTTTAATTCATACCCCGCAGAAGTTATTATGGGTGATGTGGGAAGCCTTTCGCTTGGCGGTGTAGTTGCAGTAATTTCACTAATTATAAAAAAAGAATTATTAATACTTGTTATTGGAGGAGTGTTTGTACTTGAGATTGCCTCGGTTATTATACAGGTGGTTTCATTTAAACTACGGAAGAAGAGGGTGTTTAAGATGGCGCCTCTTCATCATCATTTTGAATTATGCGGCTGGCCGGAAACCAAAATCGTTACACGTTTCTGGATATTGGGCGGTCTTTTTGCAATAATTGCGTTGTCAACGCTTAAGATACAATAAAATTTTATCATCAGGGATTACATGAATTTTTTGAGCTGGTTTGAGTCTGACATACCCGGAAGTAAAAAGCACCTGGATCATATTTTTGTTGCAAGTGTAATTCTTTTGACAGGCTGGGGACTTGTAACTCTTTACTCGGTATCATACGCGCAGGCACAGCGCTTTTTTGGAAGCGGTATGTTTTTCTTTACGCGCCAGGCAATGCTGGCTGCGGGCGGACTGGCATTATTCGCAATTTTTTCGCGTATCAATCTTGAAATGCTGCGAAGGCTTATCCCAATAATGATAATTGGTACAATAATCGCTTGCTGTCTTACATTTATTCCAGGAATCGGGGTTGAAAAAAATGGCGCAATACGCTGGATAGGATTTGGAAGCAATCCGGTGACAAACGAGCCAAGGTTTACAATACAGCCTTCGGAATTTATAAAATTGGCCCTGCCTTTTTACCTTGCACATATTTTTTCAAAAAAAGGCGAGGATATAAATAATTTTTTAAAGGGAATTTTGCCGCCCGCATTAATTATAGCTGTATTCTTTGTAATAATTTATCTTCAAAATAATTTTTCCACAGCAGTATTTATTGCTGTAAATGCGCTTATAATCTTTTTCCTTGCAGGAGTTCAGAAACGCTGGTTTATTGGCGCTTTGGTAATGTTTACTCCCCTTGCAACCCTCATGGTGCTGACAGAAACCCACAGATGGATGCGTGTCAGGAGTTTTCTCCGGCCAGAGGAAGCTGATATACGGGCAGAAGGTTATCAGATCTTTACATCATTAAGAGCCATTAACTCAGGGGGTTTTTGGGGAAAAGGACTTGGACAGGGAACCTGGAAAACAGGCGGTATACCAGAAGTTCATTCAGACTTTATTTTTTCCGCCTTTGCCGAGGAAATGGGATTGTTGGGTGTTATATTATTTATGACATTACTTACTTTTTTTGCTGTTAGGGGTTATATGGGCGCCTTAAGAAACGAAGATCATTTTTCGCGTCTTTTGGGATTTGGCCTTGTAAACATGATAGTATTACAGGCGCTTGTTAATCTGGCTGTAACAGCCGGGGCCCTGCCTGTTACAGGCCTTCCCCTTCCGTTTTTCTCTGCAGGAGGAACATACCTTGCAATGGTTTTAATCATGGCAGGTCTTGTTGCAAATGTTACGCGAAATTCAGGGATCCAGGCTCCCCGGGCAGTTTACGGGAAAACTCAACAGGTTTATGGAGGGGTGTAATGGCACAGATTTACTATGAAAATATAAGAAGAAATACCGAGTATACCGAGTATAAAGATACAAAAACTAAAAATAAAAAAACAGAATCTCAAGGTTCATTTAAATTATTCAAATTTTTTATAGTTTTAGCATTTATTGTTCTTTCAATTCAGCTTATATGGTTTTTGGGCATTACACCTTTTAGGCCGTTTACAAGAATCGATATAACTGGTACCTCGTTATATGACAATGAAAGCCTGTTAGCTTATGCGGGAATAACATCAGAATCATCATTTATATTAACAAATGCAGCTAAAGTGGAAGAAATGATTTCTGTTCTGCCGTTAATTGAATCTGTCCGTGTAATAAAACGTTTCCCGGGCAGCCTTGAAATAAACCTTTTGGGCCGCCAGGCTGCTGCTTTAGCTTTTGCAAACAGGGGAGGTTTAACAATACCTGTAGTATTTGATCGAAAGGGTGTTATATTCCAGATAGGCATGGAAGATTTACAGGGAACAATACCAGACCTGCCTGTTATATCAGGTATTATGATCGAACAGCCAGTATTGGGCATGAGCCTGCCTGCGCGCATTTTTCCGCTTCTTGAAAACCTTGATGCAATAAGAATGAATGCTCCGGAATTGCTTTCAGCAGTTTCTGAGATACGCATAGACAGAACTTCTTCTGACGGAATTGAATTAACGCTCTTTTTGATACACCATAGAATTAGAGTTCTATTAACTGGATTAAATGAAGATATATTGCGATATACCCTGCTTATGGCGGATGTATTATCAGAAAGAGATCCTCACATAGCATTAATTGATTTCCGCGGCGCAGTTGCTTCATATTATCCGCGTGTACCAGGAGGCTGGTTTTGAATTTTAATGATTTGATTGTTGGCCTTGATATAGGATCAACAAAGGTAAGCGCTGTTATCGGTGAGATAAATGAACATGGAAATCTCGAAATAACCGGAATCGGTTCAAGTCCTTCTACAGGCTTAAAAAAAGGAATAGTAGTCAATATCGAAGCAACACTGCGTTCTGTAATTTCCGCCATAGAAGAAGCAGAGATGATGAGCGGCCAGGAAGTTAAATCATGCTGGGTTGGCATTGGCGGCAGCCATATCGAAGGTATTTCTTCGCGAGGAGTAGTTGCGGTTACCGGAAGAAACAGCGGGGTCAGGGAAATAGGAAAAGATGATATAGAGCGTGTTATGGAAGCAGCCAGGGCAGTTGTTATTCCCATGGACAGGCAAATTCTTGAAGTTGTACCCCAGCATTTTATTGTTGATGATCAGAGGGGTATACGCGACCCAATGGGTATGATAGGTGTAAGGCTTGAAGCTGAAGTTCATATCATAACTTGCTCGGGTACCGGCGCACAGAATATTGCAAAATGCGTACAGAGGGCCAGGTTTGGAGTAAATGATATGATACTCCAGTCTTTGGCTGCTTCGAGGTCTGTGCTTACCCCTGATGAAAAAGAACTTGGCGTTGTGCTTATAGACCTTGGCGGCGGTACCACAGATATACTTGTATACTCAGAAGGCGCGCCATATTCCACAGCAACCATTGCTGCAGGCGGAACACAGGTGACAAATGACATATCAATATTGAAAAATATCACATTTGAGACAGCAGAGAAGATAAAACTTGAAGCAGGCTGCTGCTGGGAGCCGTTTCTTGAAGGTGATGACGATATAATTATTCCTGGAGTTGGCGGCAGGGCACCATTGGCAATTCCAAGGTCCCAGGTGCTGGCAATAATCAGGCCAAGGATGGAAGAGATATTCAAGATGATACGGGAGAGGCTTGATAAATTATCCCTGCCGCGTCCTTTGGGCGGCGGCGTTGTAATTACCGGAGGAGGTGCCCAGCTTTCCGGAGCAGCAGAACTGGCTTCTGAAATTTTTAGTTTGCCGGTGCGTCTTGGCGCGCCCTTGCCAATTGGAGGCCTGGTTGACGAGTACAGAAACCCGGCTTATGCAACAGCAGTGGGATTGGTTTTAGAGGCTTATGAACGGGAGAAAAAGAAGATTATTATTCCCGGCGGAGAAGACAGGGCAAGGGATTCAGGTGAGTCCCTTGTTTCAAGGCTTTTGGATTGGTTTAAAAAGGAATTTTTTTAAAATAAATTTGTAATTGGGAGGGGGAGATGAATTTTGAAATTCTTGAAGAAAAAGAACCGGTATCAATCGTTGTAGTTGGTGCTGGCGGCGGCGGTTCAAATGCTGTCAACGAAATGATCAGGCAAGGCATCAAGGGAGTAAAATTTATTGCAATTAACACTGACGTTAAAGATCTGCAAAAAAGCAATGCAGAAATTAAACTTCAGATTGGCAATAGGCTGACCCTGGGCCGGGGTGCGGGCGGCAAGCCGGAGATTGGCGAAAAAGCTGCGCTGGAAGACGAAGAGCTTATAAAAGAAGCCCTTAAAGGCGCTGACATGGTTTTTGTGACTGTCGGCATGGGGGGAGGGACCGGAACAGGGTCAGCTCCTGTTATATCCCGCATTGCAAAAAGCCTTGGTGCTTTGACAGTCGGCGTTGTAACAAAACCCTTTGATTTTGAAAGGGCTCACAGGATGAAGCTTGCAGAAGAAGGGATTACTAAACTTCGTGAATCTATTGATTCACTTATTATTATTCCCAATCAAAACCTTATGGACCATGTTGACAAGGATACACCATGTCTTGATGCTTTTTCACTTGCAAATAATGTGTTAAAGCATGGAGTCCAGGGAATATCAGACCTAATTTTGGAAACAGGTCTTATAAATATTGATTTTGCTGATGCTGAATCCGTAATGCGTGATCAGGGAGATGCCCTGATGACAATTGGTTATGGTCAAGGGGATAAAAAGATCTCACAGGCAATTGATTCTGCATTGAACAATCCTTTACTTGAAGATACTTCAATCAAAGGTGCTTCGCGTATACTTGTACATGTTGCAGCAGGTAAGAACTTTACACTTACTGATTTTAATGATGCA
>Ga0099364_10011441_pt1 | contig 12132 bp, 11 predicted proteins | sample TergutTh196P3_FD_73070 | JGI IMG/M metagenome (GOLD analysis project Ga0099364, IMG submission 73070) | Microcerotermes parvus P3 segment gut microbial communities from Pointe-Noire, Republic of the Congo - Th196 P3 | ecosystem: Host-associated > Arthropoda: Insects > Digestive system > Gut ...
CGGAAACAGATGTTTGATACGTTCGTATTGGGCGTCGGGATTGTTCATGACGAACGATAACGATTTCCGAAAAATACGTCAAGAGTAGTGTAAACACGCCCTAGGCTGACGGCGGCATTACACTGTACACGGGAACAAATTGGACGTTTTCCTTTGCGGCTAAGTCCTTTTGACCGCAAGGTATGCAAAGTCCAATTTCATGCCGTTTTTGGTATAGCAGTGCACGCGTTACTTCAAAAATGCCAATTCATTCAGCAACTCGCCGATTAATTGCGAAATATCTGTTTCTTTATCTAGTAGTTCGGACAGAGATGTAATGGAGCGGCTTCCAAGGTCGTCGATAAATTCCGGCGGAATATCACTCAACCGATTGTTCACGTTCAAGCCGATCCCAAGAATAGCGTACTGCGGTGTGGGGGATTCCAGCAAAATGCCGCTGATTTTTTTACCGTCCGCGTACACATCGTTCGGCAAACGTAATTCGAGTTTATGTTTCGGCAAATATCGGCGCAACACATTGATGATTGACTGAGCGGTTGTTACCGAAAGCGTCGGCAGTTGATCCCGCGAGAGAGATTCCGGCGACAATTCAAAACCGAGCGACATCAACAGTGCTCCATTGCCGCTCCACCATCGTTTGTTTCCGCGTCCGCGTCCCGCCGTTTGTTTTTTCGCAACGACCAAGCAGGGTAACTTCGGCTTGACTGGTTGCCGCAATAGTTCCCGCACTCGATCATTGGTCGAGGGAATCTCGGCATGGTATTCTATTGTTCGGATCGTGCGCAAGACAACGGACGGCAAAAAACAACGCGGTCAATTTTATCAAAGACTATCATTGTTGCAACGCCAAAGGCGCAAGAGCGGCGGGTTTAGAGAAAAGGTCTCATGGACAGCCTCACAAAATTGCTCTTGACCAATCAGAAAAAAATCAGTACCATTCGACCATTCGGCACAGATGCGCCTGTTTGAACCGGCTATGAAACTTCTACTGGCAGACGATGAACGGAACATTAGAACAGTGTTGACCGAAGAGTTACAGCACCTCGGTCATACGGTCGTTCCTTGCGCCGACGGAAACGAAGCGTTACAAGCCCTAAAAAACGATGCCTTTGACGTACTGATTCTCGACCTCGATATGCCGGGAGCAGACGGACTGACCGTTCTCAAAAAGGCAAGAGCACTCAAAAGCGATGCCCACGTCATCATCCTAACGGGCAAAGGAACACTCGAAGCCGCCCAACAAGCCATCCGCTGCGACATCGTCGAGTTTCTCACCAAACCCTATTCGATCGCTAATCTTGAAGCAGTATTGACCGAGATTGCCGCAAAACGTGTCAAGATACAGCGGTTTCGTCAGGAGAACGGCAAACGTACTCTAACCGGCAATTCCGAAGCAATGCAACGGGTCTATCGCTTGATCGACCGAATTGCTCCGACAGAATCGACCATCGTGATTCTCGGCGACACGGGCACAGGCAAGGAACTCGTTGCAAGGGCAATCCACGATAAAAGCCGCCGGAAAAACAAACCCTTTGTTGCCGTGAACTGCGGTGCATTGCCGGAGTCACTCATCGAAAGCGAACTCTTCGGACATCGGAAAGGAAGTTTTACCGGTGCAGATGCGAACCGGACAGGACTGTTTGAGGTTGCCGACGGCGGAACGCTGTTCCTCGACGAAATCGGCGAACTGCCCAAAGGTGTACAAGCGAAACTGCTGCGGTTCCTCGAAAGCGGCGAAGTCCGAAAGGTCGGCGAAAACGAAGCGGTGATCTGCGACGTGCGGGTCGTCTGTGCGACACTCCAAAACTTGGAAGCGATGGTGCAAAAGGGGGATTTCAGGGAAGACCTGTGGTTCCGCATTAACACGTTTGAAATCCAACTACCGCCGCTCAAAGAACGAAAGGAAGATTTGCCGGAATTGATTCTTGCCCTTGTCAAGCGGTTCCGCAGTGATGTGAAGGCAACCCAAGCGGCGGAACTTTTCACACCGGAAGCGTACCGGTTATTGTTGCATTATGACTATCCCGGAAATGTTCGGCAGTTGGCGAATGCGATTGAGCATGCGTTGGTCTTGTCGGAACAGTCTTTGATTCAGACGGAAGACTTGCCCGAAATGTTGCGGCACGATGTGCCGGAAGCGAATCCGTCGGCGATGCGAAAGATGGAGGAAAAGCCGAGCCGTCCGATCCTGCACAAGGAGGTTGCCGCTGTGGAATCGGTTCCGGTGCAGAAGTTGATGCCGGCTGAGTCTTCGGCGGAGTTCTGTACATTACGGGACTTGGAGATGAAAGCCATCGACGCGGCAATGCAGCGGCACAGCGGCAACAAAGCGAAAGCGGCGGAGGAACTCGGTATCAGTCTGAAAACGCTCTACAATAAACTGAACCAAACGGAAAAACGCACTGCGTAAATGCCGGAGAAAAATAGATATGTTCCGTATAGTAGCAACGGGAGGAAAACGGACTCCCGCTAATTTTTTACGCACCCGACTTTGTCTCTGTCACTGTTCAAGGCAATGAATTCGCTTATTTTCACAATTTGTGTGTTCTCAAATTTTTCCATAGAGAGCAGGTCGCCGTCGCCGGTAATCAAATAGTCAGCATTGCCGTCCTTTGCCAGTGCGAGGAGAAAGTTGTCCTTCGGATCACGGCACGCTTCGACAACGGAGCGCACATCGATGAGTTCGGCATCGGTTCGTAGTTGAGAAACGAGTTCCATATAATCCGCCCAAACAATCCGCCTCGAAAGGTGCGGCTTGCGGACGGCTTGCTCCAATTCGCGAAATGACCGCTCGGAAACCATCAAATGGTATTTCGTGTCGAAAACAACCTCGAGACGATCCCGGAACCTCGGCGAAAGCAATGAACTGATCCAAGCATTTGTATCAACGACAAGCCGCCATTTTTTGTTTTTGTTCTTCTGCATGCATTTCTGCCCTAACTTCTTTCACTATCGCAACGATTTCTTCCATGGTCATAGGATCCTCCTCTGGCAAACCTGCTTGTTTTCGGCGTTTTACCATTGCAACTCCCGCACGTCTGAACCGCTCCAATGGGGTGAGTGTTTCCTGTGCAGACGATGGTGCATCCCTCTCGGATTCGTCGATTTCGATGAGATTCCGCGACGCAAGTTCGACGATCAAACGTTCCGCCTGCGGATCGACGATCCTGATGCTCATGGTTCTTACGGCTGTCATAGTGTGACTCCTTGTTTCGCTGATGTCCCTTCCTTTTTAGCAAATTTTCGGCTTTTTACAAGCGGACAACGATTACAGGCACGGCATGAAATTGGGCTGTTTTGTTCTTTGTGAATCCTTGCGCCCTTTGTGCACTTTGCGGTTAACTCCTCTTTTTTTTACCGCAAAGTTCGCAAGGAACGCAAAGAAAAACGTCCGTTTTCTACCCGTTGGCAGGCTTCCCCCCTCTTTTCCCGGAAAAAACGGAAAAATAAAAATTTTCCCTTGTATTTCCCCCATTTACGTTGTAAAATGAAGCATACAAAAAGCGGTGCCGAAAAAGCGTCCGCCGCCCAAGAGAAACAATCACAAAATAACACTCAAAACGAAAGAGAGGTTTCCATGAAAACGAATCGGTCAGGTTTCACCCTCGTAGAACTCCTTGTGGTGATTTCGATCATCGCAGTATTGGCAGGTCTCCTCCTGCCCGCCATTCAGGCGGCAAGAGAAGCCGCAAGACGTGCCCAATGTATCAGCAACCAAAGGCAAGTCGCCTTCGCCGTGCTGAACCACAATGACACAAGGGGTTCGATACCTCCCCTGAGAGGTCCCCTGAGGCCCGACGACTATAACCACACCAGTCCGGGCACAGGGATCAGTGCTACTACGCTGACCTGGGTGGCATTCTTGTTGCCCTTCATGGAGCAAAATACGGCTTGGGCGCAAATTGTAAATGGTACCGTCACCATAAATAGTACCGGCGATGCTGCTGGCACGGATTTGGCAGATTTGGTCCTTCCCGTGATGCAGTGCGGGAGCGGCGGTATCGCTCCCGGTGAAAACCGAATCAGTTACGTCGCCAATGCCGGTCCGCTAAACGCCTTGGATGCTCAACAATGGTCGGAGTTTGGACGTAACACTGCCTTGCCAGGCTTACCTGAACTGGGTGCCGAAGGCAACCCGACTGCTTTTGATCGAGTAGCCCGGATGTACACCGTCTTTTTCGACCATCTTGCACTCATTGGACCCTGGGGTACTACTACACCGCCTGCTCTCCTCTGCCGCACGCGGATAACCATCGATAACATCGCGTCACTGGACGGCACGACCGTAACAATCCTGATTTCAGAAAATGAGGATGCCGGTCGCTGGATTTGGGTGGATGATAGTAGAAGACCATGGGTTCCCAATGTGGTTAACAACATGGTAGATCCCGAAGAAGCGGTCGGTTTCTGTTATCCCAACAATTTTACTGGGACTGTGCCGGGTAGTTTTCCGACATATGAGATAGGAACTACTGTCGTACAGCCGTATTTCATTAACGAAGGCAGAGCCAACTCCGCTCTCCCCGCGACTGGGGTTCAGCGTATTCGTCCTTCCTCGGGTCATCCGGGGATAGTGGTTGCTGGTTTTGCTGACGGCGGAGTTCGGGCGTTGCGGGATGATATGTCTCGGAATCTCTTCGTTCAACTTGCCCGACCGGGCAGCGGCGTGATTCTCAATCCGCGTGACCTCGGTTGGTAGCGGCGCAGCGCAAGAGCGGGGGGCGTAAGCCCCCCGTTGAGTTTGAACTAACACAAAACGGGGGGCTTACGCCCCCCGCTCTTGCGCTTGTCTTTGCGGTTAAAAAGGAGTTAACCGCTCCGTCTTGAAAATCTTGCAATATCATGGCATAATCCTAACAATGGAAACGACCAATTCTACACAAACACAAGAACTCATCGCTTGGCGCATCGTCGCCGCCGATTTTGTTACCACCGATACCGGCACAGGAATCGTCCATCAAGCCCCCGCCTTCGGCGAGGTGGACTTCGATATACTCAAAGCAGAACAAGAACGCTTTGTCGAAGGAGAAGGTCCCGAATTGATCTGCTGCGTTGCTCCCGATGGGACTTTCACCGAAGAAGCAGGTCCCTATGCCGGACAGTGGGTCAAAGATGCCGACAAAGAAATCGTCAAAGACCTCAAAGCAAAGTCCCTGATATTTCATCAGGAACAATACCTGCATGACTATCCCTTCTGCTGGCGGAGCGAGAATGATCCGCTCATTCAATATCCTCGAAAGAGTTGGTTCGTCAAAACGACGCAGTTCAAAGAGGCAATGCTGGCGAATAATCAGGAAATCGATTGGTATCCCGGTCATATCAAAGAAGGACGCTTCGGTAACTTTTTGGAAAGCAACGTCGACTGGGCATTGTCCCGAGAGAGATACTGGGGAACACCATTGCCGATTTGGGTTTGCGAAGAGACGGGGCAGTGCGAGGCAATCGGTTCCTATCAGGAACTCATGCAAAAGCCGGGCGTGCAAGGCACCGAAGTTTGGGAAGAAGCAAAGAAAGCCGCTGCCGATAAAGGGGCTGAACTGCCCGATGATATGATGGTGCATAAGCCGTACATTGATGCAATCAGTTACGATTCCCCCTTTGCTCCCGGCAAGCGGATGTACCGCGTTCCCGAAGTGATTGACTGCTGGTACGACTCCGGTGCGATGCCCTTTGCGCAATGGGGTTTTCCGTATCAGTGCGGCAGCATGACGCAGTTTCGCAAGCATTTTCCGGCGGACTTTATCAGCGAGGGACTCGATCAAACTCGCGGCTGGTTTTACAGTCTCTTGGCAATCAGTACGATGGTCTTCGATGGTTCCACTGCTCCCTTCGGCGGCGTCGATGAGGCAACGAAAAAATTGTTGCCGATTGCGTTGCCGCATCCGTTCAAACATTGTATTGTACTCGGTTTAATGCTCGGCGAAGATGGACAAAAGATGTCGAAGAGCAAGCGGAATTATCGGGAGCCGCAGGAGATTTTCGATAAGTACGGAGCGGATGCGCTACGTTGGTATTTCTATGCTAATCAAATGCCGTGGACGGCAATTCGGTACAGCGAGTCGGCAATCAAGGACAGCATGCCGGAGTTCATTCTGCGTTTGCAAAATGTCGTTTCGTTTTACGAAGTGTATAGTAAGATTGATGGTTTCGAACCGCTCGAACTGGTGCGTGCCGATGTCTTTGAAGCCGACGGCGGTCAGATGAGTCCGTTTTGTTTGGCATCGGCGAAGGATTCGGACAAGCCTTACCGTGATATAAAATTACGTCCGCAGTTGGATGCGTGGATTCTCGGCGAGTTGAACAAGACGATCAAAAATGTTACGGAGGCGATGGACAGGTACGATCATTTTTCGGCTTGCGGCGAGTTGAATTCGTTTGTCGATGCGTTGTCGAATTGGTATGTCCGCCGCAATCGGGACAGGTTTTGGAGTTCAGCAACCGAAGAGGATGCGAAGGTCATTCAATCGAAGTACGATGCGTATTGGACGTTGTATGAGTGTTTGATAGTGGTAACGAAGTTGATTGCTCCTTTTACGCCGTTCTTGGCGGAAAACTTTTGGCAGCGGTTGGTGGTGAAAGACAGCACCATTTAGTCGCCGCACTTGTGCGGCGCAAATCAGAGTCGCAATCGGTAGATTGCGCCGTCTTGAATTCTTGAATCTTTATGCTAGTATCAATGGTCGTAAAGTGGTGTCCACGTCAAGGAAAATAACATGGGACAGGTCGTTCAATTAGACGCAACAACAGTGCTGATTAAAAGCGATGACACAAAGAACTTGGCGGAAATCGTCGATTTTGTTTCCCGAAAGGGCAAAATCAGTCAACAAGACAAGATAGGGCAGGTTCATTCTTTTTTGGAGTTTGCTTCTCAAAATAACATTTTAAGCGAAGACTACCGATTCAATAGGGAAGAATGCTATGACCAATAGAATGTTCATTGATCGTAATGTTTGGGTGCAATCACTGTTCGAGAGTGTAAATAAAAACATACATGTAGTCTCCCTCCATTGGAATGGCAAGGGACTTGTTTCGTTGAAAACCTGCATTTTCAATTGTCGCGAAGAAACAGGGAGCAACGTAAATAAGATACGATATTCTTCTTTTTCGTCTTAAGGATGATTTCAAGTCATCAATAAACGTTATCATTGTTGATTCGGGAAATGGATTGAATAAATAGAAAACATTGTAGGAATCCAGTTTTTCTTTCATGTTCAATGCATCTTCAAAAATAACATTGATACGCATCCGCCGGTAGGATTGTCAACCAACCGCAAATCCAGTATAATCCAACAGTAGCGTACCACTGACGGTACATCGTAAAACAACAAAAAAGGATTTAACCCATGCCGCAAATTGCCAAGAAAATTGTACTGCTCGATCCCATCTCCGACGATGGAAAAAATATACTCCGTAACGCTCCCGGGATCGAATTCGAAGACCGAATCGGACTCAAAGGTGACGAACTCAAAAAATGTCTGACCGAATTCGACGGAGCCATCGTCCGAAGCGGAGTCAAAATCACCGCCGAAGCCCTCGAAGGAAACACCCGACTCAAAGCCATCGCCCGCGCAGGTGCCGGAGTCGATAACATCGATACCAAAGCCGCCACCAAACAGGGAATCATCGTCATGAACACTCCCGGCGGAAATACCGTCTCCACTGCGGAACAAACATTCGCTCTGATTCTCGCCCTGTCGAGGAACACCGCACCGGCATACCAAGCGTTGATAGAAGGACGCTGGGACCGCAAACTCTACACCGGCAATCAACTGGCAAGCAAAACCATCGGCATCGTCGGAATGGGACGCATCGGACAAGTCGTTGCCGGTTACGCCAAAGCGTTTGATATGAAGGTCATCGCTCTTGACCCCTTCTTTACCGCTCAACGTGCTGAAGAACTGGGCATCACGCTCGTCAATCATTTTCACGAAATGTTGCCGCAGATCGATTTCCTGACGGTTCACACTCCCATCAATGATCAAACGCGCGGGATGTTCGGCAAGAAGGAACTCGAACTCGTCAAACAGGGGGCAAAACTGATTAACTGTGCTCGCGGCGGAATCTACGACCGGGACACGTTAGTCGAAGGAATAGAAAGCGGCAAACTCGGCGGCGTTGCACTCGATGTTTATGAAGAGGAACCCTGCACGAGTCATCCGCTCTTCGGCAAGCTGAATGTCGTTTGCACACCGCACTTGGGTGCGAGTACCGAAGAGGCACAAACGAATGTTGCGCTTGAAGCGGTCGAACTGTTGCTCGACTATTTCACCAACGGTACGATTCGGCAGGCGGTCAACTTCGGTACGCTTGATGCAAAGACGTTGGCGACGCATAGGGGACAACTGAATCTTGCCTATCGGCTAGGGATGTTGTCGGCGCAGTTACAACTGGGCAACATCAAGTCTTGTAAACTTCGCTACAAAGGACAAGTCTCCAAGATGGACACAGCACTGATTTCCAGTGCTTTCGCTGCGGGACTGACCACTGCTGCGATGAACGAGGAAATCAGCATCGTCAGTGCGATGCCGTTGCTTAAAGAACGAGGCATCGATTTGGTCGAAGTGAAAACGTCGGAGACCGGCGAATTCTCTTCGCTGATTGCAGCGGAGCTGGAAGGGGACAAAGGTTCTGTTTCTCTTTCTGGTACGCTTTTCGGCAATTCGATGCCGCGTTTGGTGACGTATAATGATTACCAGTTAGAGGGCTACTTGGACGGTAATCTGCTCTTTATTGAGCATCAGGACAAGCCGGGGGTGATCGGAACATTGGGTTGTACGCTCGGCAGCCGCAACATTAACATCAGCGACATGTCGGTGGGGCGCAAGAAGAGTTCGCGGGTACAGGGAGAGTACCATATCGGAGTCATTGCGTTGGACGTCGAAGCGGATTCTAAAACGCTTCAAGAGATATCGGCATTGCCTCAAGTGTCGAAGGTTTATCCTGTGAAACTTCCTGTCGCCGATGCCCTACCGGGCTGGATGGGATAGGACGTTGATGGGAAAAAGTTCACAAAGTCCGGAGCGGTAGCTCCGGTGTGCGACTGAAAATGCTGTATCTACCGTTAAAGTTTCTGTTTGTTTCGTATCAATTTTCCCGCCAAGTCAATTACTAGACTTTTCCGGAAACTGTCATCATCGTCATCCCGTGCCACACGCCTACGGGTTAGCCCGCCTTTTCGTTCAACGGTGTAACGTCAAACCCTACAAAGGTTTAGCAACATACACAGCTCACAGTTTTCGGTCATGTGTTTCCAGTTCGCAGTTACTGCCCTGGCGGTAAAAAAGTTCACAGAGCCCGTGGCGTAAGCCAGGGACGTCCCTAACTGACGATATGGGCTCTGTGAATCTTTTTCCTAAACCTTTGTACATTTGAGACTTATGTCGAGTGCGATGTAAAAAAGATTGACTAAGGGCTTGCGCATAAATAACCTTTCAAATTTTCTGTTACTTTTTCACGGTGTAGTTCCATTCGCCGTGAAAGTCATGCGGCTTCAATTTGACACTACTCAAACCAATGGAAACACGCATAGAAAGTCCCAAAAAGATTTGACACACCCCACCCGGCTGGGAGGCTTGCCGAAAGCGACAATACCTGTTAGACTTTGGAACTGCTACATATCGAATGTCTATGTTTGCCAAATCCTTTTTGTATCGGTTCCGGTTTCCCTGCCAATACGCTGTAACAGGTGCGGTGCTCGACGAAACCTATCAAATTCCACATTTCGGTCAGTTGGAGAGTGCTGATTCGCAAGCCGGATTTCCTTACGATTTTCGCATCGGTTGGAACGAGACCGGCTTGCTTTTTTCGCTGATAGTGTCCGAAAAGATTCAATCGCTCTGGTGCCGAACCACTCAGCCGGACGACAGCGACGGCATCCAAATTTGCCTCGACACGCGGGACATCAAAGACATTCACCGGGCGTCGCGGTTTTGCCATCGCCTCCTGTTTATGCCCATTGGAAGCGGACGAGATCAATCGCAACCGTTGGCACTGTGGCTGCCGATCCACCGGGCACGTGAGCATCCGAATTCGATTGACTTGTCGCAAATCAGTATGATGAGCAAGGTTTCGCCGAAAGGATACCGGTTGGACGTCTTCCTGCCCGGAAAAATATTGACGGGGTTCGATACATCAGAACATCCGAATCTAGGCTTTCATTTTGCGTTGAAGGATAGAGAACACGGTAATTATTATTTCCTCGCCGCACCGCCGTTGCCGCACGATCAAGACCCAAGTCTCTGGGGAACACTTACGATGGAGAGACGTTAACAACGAAAGGGAAGCTCCAATAAGGCTTTCGACGGAAAGTAATAGACATCGAACAGGAGTCGAAGTTATTTTTTCTTTACGTTTTCTTGCACACTTTGCGGTAGGAGAAGACTTAACCGCAAAGTACGCAAAGAGCAGACTTTTGTATTGACGGTATAAACCAAAATGTAAAATCAATTTTTAGAGGTTCCCAATGGGGCACCACTCTCAACGTTTTTAGGCAATCAACATCAGAACGAAACCTTCGGAGCAGCCCGCTCGCCGGGATTCTCGACCTCAAACAGCGCCGCCTCGCCGAAATTAAACACACCCGCAATAATGTTCGACGGAAACACCTCACGAGCCGTATTGTACGTCATCACCGAATCATTGAACGCCTGACGAGAAAACGCAACCTTGTTCTCGGTCGAAGTCAGCTCCTCTTGCAAAGAAAGCATATTTTGATTTGCCTTCAAATCAGGATAAGCCTCGACAACGACCATCAATCGGCTCAACGCACCGGTCAATTCTCCTTCGGCTTTATTCAATGTTTGGATACACCGGGCATCTTCGGGATTGGCAGCCGCCTTCCCAGCGGCACCGGCGGCAATGTTTCGGGCATTGACAACCGCCTCTAACGTTTCCCGCTCATGTGCCATATATTTCTTGACGACCTCCACCAAGTTAGGAATCAAATCGTAACGCCGCTTCAACTGGACGTCAATCTGCGCAAACGCATTCTTGTACCGATTCCGATGGGTCACGAGTCCGTTATAGACCGAAATGATCCAAAGGAGAAGAACGACTAAAACCGCAAAAAAGCCGAGAATAAGGATAGTGCCAAACATTATGGGAATGCCTCCATTTAGGTTGATGGTTGTAAGTGAAAAGCAAATAGACTGCTCAACGGCAGTAAATGCATTTTTCCCTTCGTGCCCCTTGCGCCCTTTGCGTACTTTGCGGTTAAAAAAGGATTTAACCGCAAAGTACGCAAGGAACACAAAGAGTACAAAGAAAAAAGTGCAATCATTGGTATTTTACAGTATAATTTCGCAATCTTACGATTGCGGCTCTGTTGTTTCCGCTTCGGCAACAGTTGCGGTTTCCTCCACTGGAGCGGTAACGGTTTCTTCGACCGCCGCTTCAACGGGCGCCGCTTCTACTGGTGTCTGTTCAACGGATACCTCTTCAACGGGTGCGGGCTCTTCGACTTTCTTTTCTTCTTTCTTTTTCTGTACCACCCTTTCCATTTTCGGCAGGTCGGTCGGCACGCCGGGACGGCGGCGCTTTGCCGCTAGCCGTTCAACGGCGGCTTGCTGCTCTTCCAGATGTGTACCGTTGGTACCATATTTTTTGATAAGAACGGCGACTTTGTCGGACGGCTGTGCTCCGACGGACAGCCAATAGTCGATTCGTTCCCCTCTCAACACTGTTCGGGCATCGGTTTCGGGCACCATTGGGTCGTAGTATCCGACTTCTTCGAGTACACGTCCGTCTCTTGGATTTCGGGCGTCGGTAACACAAACGCGGTAAAACGGTCGGTGCCGACGACCGAACTGCTTCATTCTAATTCTTACTGCCAACGTTCTCTCCTAATTTTTACGCATGATTTTTCAACGCAATTGGAGTACCATTATATTAGATTTTTCGGTTATGTCAACGGCTACGTCGGTTCAGATACGCGGCTGGGTGTGTAAAAATTTAGTTGTAATTTTTCCATGCGTTTTCCCATTGGTGGGAGTAGAGTACGCCGCAGACGCAGGCAATTCGATTCGCCCGCTCCAACCGCCAACACGCACCCGTCTGCTTCATTCGACGAGAAAAACAGAAATACGCTTAAAAACAAGGGATATTTTTATGGCGTAAAAAAAGGTTGCACCGGAA